>ULPD01026456.1_pt1 | contig 19669 bp, 16 predicted proteins | sample 1953161 | NCBI WGS metagenome assembly ULPD01 (sample SAMEA4835619, study PRJEB28245) | human gut metagenome | biome: gut microbiome; material: fecal sample | place: Denmark | collected 2008
ATGTTATTCAGAATCTGACATCTTCACCAGTTGCTGACAAAGAGCGTCTGGTATTCGATCTTACCATTGATAAGATCGATGTTGCTGCTACTGATACAGGATCTACTGGTGGTAAGCCGGATATCACAATTGATCTGATCAACCCGATCAGAATCAACCTTGCTGACAATACATTTGTCAACGGAAGAATCGAGCTTGACTACACAGATGAAGAGAAGAACACAAAACATCTGAGTGATGCAATCACAGGTATGATTGACTGGACAACTCACACTGTTACAGTTACAGCTGCAAACAACAAAGTAAAGGCAGTTCATTTCAATGGACAGCTTTCAAACGAGGGTAATGAAAACACTGTAAGATTCGCTTACAACCGCCAGGATATGGAGTTCAAGGTTGGTGAGGGATTCAAGGCAGATTCCGGATATACCCTTGAGGAACTTCAGGAGTACAAGGCTCTTCTGGATATGGATCTGTATACAAAGACATACAACGATCTTTGCTTACTGATCACAGATATGGCTGATTCTGAAGGATTCAAGTTCCTGGATGATGAGTTCAAGAAGTATGAAGGTCTGGATCTGGATCCATTACAGTGGAACCCGGTAATCAAGAAAACTAAGTTCAACTGCGATTCTACAATTGCAACTACAGCTCTTCCTTGCGAGTACATCGCTAAGCAGCTGAAGTTCAAGATCGATCGTTTCCTGATCGACATCGCAGATGATGCTAAGATGGATAACCTGAAATTCGTTATCTATGGTAACCCAAGATACATCTCCCTGCTTGATCCTTCTGTTAAGTGGGTATTCCGTGCAGGACAGAGAGTTGGCGGCGTAGAGCTGGATTACTCTTATGGTGTAATGACATCTGGTGAGACATCTGTATACGTTGTATCTTCTAAGAAGATCAATGCTAAGGATCATCAGACACTGAGAATTATTCCGTTCTCAACTGATAAGGAGACAATTACCTTCAAGCGTTACAAGTTCTCTACAGACATTGTAACAAGCAAGGAGTCTGCTTACAAGGATACAGAGCACGCAGGTGGAAGCATGACATATGTATTCGGGGTTTCCCGTTACAAGGATGTATCCATCCAGGGTATCCAGGGTGATGTTAGCTTCGAGAATGCTGACTTCATCACGATCTAAAAAACAATTAGATCATAAGAAAGAAAAGGAGTGAAGATTAAGGTCTTCACTCCTTTTTTAAACCCATTGATTCGCACTTTACTGTATGAATATCTAAACCATTCATATGACCATAGATATCGATTGTGTCAACTACAGAGTGATAAATTGAGTACAAAATATGGAGGTGCATTATATCAATGAATAAAATATCTAATGTAAGAATTAAAAAGAGTAATACTAAAAGTTTCACAGGTCTCCGAATAATTTCAGAGAATGTAAATTCAGTCAATGATGCTGCTAATATCATATCAAATATCCCAGAAAAGATATCTTTGATATTACATAAAGATATCGACGATATTGATACTTTCTTTGTCATGTCAATACCTGAGAAATTCTATGGTGATATTAAAACTGATCTGTGTGTAGATGGTTTTCCTGAAAGAGTTGATGGTGTTGTTGTATATCAACCTGTGGTATTAAAGATCTTCCCCCAGGTACTTGTGATATCAGACAGTTCATCTGATTCTGAGGTCAATGTATTAGCTCTTGATATCGGAAGAAATTCAATGGATCCAACTGAACCATACAAGACAAATCCTGGAGAATATGCAAGAATATACATGAAGAAAAAACTTCGTGAATTCAACGAATCAAAACAGAAAATCGGAATCACTATACACCCATGTTTCAAAGCTTATTTCGTAGACTACTATGATGATGTTACATCTAGTGAATCTGGTCAGGGTTCTGCTACAGGTCCTAAATATTGTGATATTTGCAATATGAAAGACAAGTATAAGGACAGAGTTCAGATCTGGTTTAAATATGATATGCCGTGTATAAGTTTTGATGCTTCAGATATCAATGATGATGGAACGATCGATAGAGTATATTCTATAGCAATGGTCGGTTTACCTATGTATTAAATCATTAAGAGAGTGAAGAAATTAATCTTCACTCTCTTTTTAACCCATTTTTTTTAAGTTATAGATAAATAACCTTCGATTTACATGAATATAACTATAACGAGAGATTTATTTATGGAGGATAAAAAAATATGAAGGAAGAATCAAAAACAGAAGAAGTATTTTTACAGTTACGTGGAGCACCTACTTTTGCAGAGGCTGGTACAGATATCAAGAATATTGTAGCTGTAATAAAAGAAAAGAAAGGGATTGATATTACAGATATCAACGACAAAAATATTTACATTATTTCAGTTTCACGAAAGCTCATGTTTTATTTGGTAAATAAAACGAAATGCGTGATGCCAGGAAAAGTGATTACATCATTCGGTGTACCGGTAGCTCAGACATATATTCATAAAGATTGTGCACGATGTATCATCAAACCAAATTCAAGTACGAGTTCAACTACTGTGTATATTTTCACAAAGAAAATGGATCCGGAGAAAGCTAATTTTGAAGAACAGAGAAGAATTGAATTACTTGAATTCGCTGTTAAACACCCAGAACTGAACTGTTGTCTTGTGATAAAAACAACGTATAAATATCTCTTTAAAGACATTTTACGTGATGTTCCGAAAGATGGTATCATATATAAATCTGATGCAAAGATTTATGACACTATATATCCGAACGTGAAACTGTGTTTTGACCCAGATTTTTGCACAGGTGCGCATCAGATGTATGTGTCTGAATCTGAATATTGCTACAACAAAGCATGTATGTGGTGATCAATACTTAAAAGAACTATTATCATCAATACTAGATTATAAGTAGTAATATAATCACTTTGAAAGGGAACTGTTACAATGAGTACAACAACAATTAACCCAAATACATCAATGCTCGTTGATATTCAGTATGTACGAGCAAATAAACGAGCAGGAACTCCAGATTGCTTATATACAATTTACAAAGATCTGGAAACCGGAAAGAAGCATGTGATGACAATGGAGAACCCATCCATGCCAATCTATTTTGAGAAAGAGGAATTTATTGATCATAAATATCCTCAAGATTACAAAGAAAAAGACAAATGTAAAATGGAAGTCGTGAAGTATAAAGACATTCCATTTGTAATTGCAGAGCACATGGGCGATAGTGGAAAAGCCTTTTTACAGAATATATTTGAAACGAGAAACTATGCAGAGTTATCAATGATTAATACATACCCGTATGTATTTGGTCATGATTATGATATCCGGACATATTACAGACATGCTTGGAAGAAGAGAGCATCAGAAAATATCATTCCACAGATTTCAAAGTCTTTCTTAGATATCGAGTGTGATTCTTTTGATTCTGCAGGATTCCCAAATCCACAGAATAATCCAATTGACTTAGTAACGGTCATTGATGGAGAAAAGAAAAAGAGTTACACATTTGCACTTGTAAATAGACAATATAAACCTGCAACTATGTATGGAAATACATCACCGATTAAATCGGATAAAATGAATGATTTCTTTGATAAAAAAGAAGAATACCGAAAGAAGATGTATGACAGTAGACATGAGCAGGAAAAAGCACTCATGAATGATCTGGATGGATTAAAGAAAGAACTTCATGAGATGTTTGATGAAACCTATGGGAGTTTTGATTACAACTTCTATTTCTATGAAGATGAAAGAGAAATGTTAATTCATCTCTTTCAATGTATTCATATGATTTCTCCAGATTTTCTTATGATTTGGAATATCTCATTCGATATTCCTTATATCTTAGAGAGAATGAGAACCCTTGGAATTAATCCAGAGGATATTATCTGTGAGGAAGAATTTAAAGCGAAAGAATGCTATTTCAAGAAAGATATGCACAATTTTGAAATCAAAAACAAATGTGATTGGTTTCATGTAACATCAAAAACAGTGTATATTGATCAGATGGAGTTATATGCGGCAGTAAGAAAAGGTCGAGAAGAATTACGATCAACGAAACTGAATTTTATTGGAGAAAAAGAAGTAAACGATTCAAAGTTGGATTACAGTGAAGATGGAAATATCAAAACGGTCGGTTATGTAAATTATCGAAGATACTTTATCTACAACATCAAGGACGTTTTGCTTCAGTATGGTATTGAAAGATCAACAGAAGATTGTGAAACACTTTACACTTCCACATACTCCAACATTACTGCATATGAAGATAACTTCAAACAGACAGTTACACTTCGTAACGTACAGTATCGTATTTACGATGATTTCGGACTCATCCCAGGAGCAAACATCAACCAGATTCTTCTCCAGAGAGATATGCGAATGCATCCAGAAAAATATGATGCAAAGAATAAGAAGAAAGATCCAAGTTATGAAGGAGCATTGGTTGGTAATACATTACTGATTCAACGATTCGGTAAGATGATGTATGGAAAGCGAACGAACTATATGTTTGATTATAGTATCGACTTTGATATGAAAGCGTTCTATCCATCCACCATTTATGTACTAAACATTGCACCATCAACCCTTATCTTTAAAGCAACGGTACTTGCAGATAATTATGATGTCCGTGGTGGAGATATTCCATTCCATGGATTTACGGATAACCAGCTTGTAAAGACAAATAATGATAGCTTTACTGGTGATATTGCATCTGAGATCTTTGATAACTTCCAAACTGGCAATATCTTGTCTACAGCTCATAAGTTCTTGAATCTTCCAACCGTGTCTGAATTGGAGAAAGAACTTCGTGGCAAACTTGGAAAACAAGCAGTTGCATAAGATAGGAGGAATTAGAAAATGGGGCATAAAAGTTGTTTAGTAATAATAGCTATTATTCTTGCAGAAGTTGTGCAACTTGGTATATTTTATTATACAACAAATATTACCGTTAGTAACATCATTGGTGTAATCGTCATGCTGTTATGGATGGTTGCAATTTGTGTTATGTTATTCTCCATGTTTAAAAACGTGAAGAGTAAGCTCTGGTTTGTATTACCAGTTGCTATTGTAGTATCAGTTGCGTTATCAATTTTGATTACATCAATAAAATAAAAGAAAGAGAGAACTATCATGGCAAAAACAGAGAAATCACCAATTGATTTATTGGAAGAATTAGTTGTAAAATTTGGACAGGTGTTTTCTTCAGATATGTATATTTATAAAAGGAAGAAATGTATCCCAGGAACAGAATCATCAGAAAATCTTCTTGGTGATGTCATGCTTACATTAGAAGGGAAATGGGAAGATGTATTAACAGAACTTGAGATTCCGGATATTTTCTATATCGGAAATGTCAAAGAATTCCGCGCAAAGTTTAAGGATCACACAATTTCAATGGAAGATTTACATGTAGAATGCAATAGCCATGACCCAAGCATTGAATCTGTAATTATTGAAAAGATTACAACTATTGAAACCGAGCATACAAAAGAGGAAAATATATGGAAGCATTTAATTGATGTTCCAAACTTCTTAGAGACGATATTTGATAAGAAGCTCATCTACTTGTATCCAATCGAATATGAAGATGGAACAGTAGAAGAGGTAAGTCTTGCAAAACAGATGTTTCCAATGATGACTGAAAAAACAGCGTGTGATACATATATCATGATAAAGAAGTCCGAAGATTATGATGGACTTTATGATATCCTGGTGGATTTTATGCATACTCATTTTAGAATCCAGTCGGTGTATCATGCACTTGCAACACCAAAAGTAAATTAACAAAAAGGAAGAATGAGAGACTAGTATAAGATAGTCTCTCATTTTATTCTCATTGAATTATCATGTTTATACTTATATAATATCTTCCTAGTAATACGAAAATACTATATTTATATTTAAAAGGAGGACAATAATGGAACTTCATTACAACAAGTCAAACGATGTATTCTATATTACACATGATACATCGGGTTTAATAATGATACCGAATAATCATCCGTGGACAAGAAATAATTATAAAACGGTGTTGAATACATCCAATATGAAAGATATCTGGTTTGATGATTTGTGGCTGTGTACAAAGCATGCACTTGGTGTAAAAATTGCAGATTATTGGTATGATAAAGTCATGCGGAATATTTGTGATGTAAAAGTAATATCAGAATGGATCTATCAATATGCCAATCTTTCTTCAAATGATACAGACCCAATTGTTACTTATTGCAGGGACAGGGACAGATCAGAACGACTTAAGATGATGACATTATGTTACGATGGTATTTTCTGGAAAAATCTTTGTAAAGCGATTCGAACGACAATCGTCAGTATTTGTATCAATGAGAAAACAACGGATGGTACAAGTTTCGTTGGGAATTTATGCAGAAGATGGGCTACTGATTGGTTATATGGAGTTATGATTGGAGTACGAAATCCTGAATCTAATGAAGTTGTCCGGATTGAAATAACTGCAGATACTGATAATATGCAAAAGAGTATAGATGAGATCGAGGAAGGATTTGACATCGCATATGATGTTACTGTATTCAACCATAATAAAGTGGTCAATAGAGGTAAGTTATATGATACTTCCATCGGATGTGGATATTCCAAAGATCTCATAGCACTAATAAATGCATCTTTATATATGCTTTGTGGTGGGCATCTCATTATGAACATGGAACCTATATATTTTATGAGATGGATTAGTGTTGATGAAAAGGAGGATTAATAGATGAGACTTATCGATTACTTAAAAGCAAAAAGAAAATTCAACATGCTTAAACAGAGTGATATAGATATGCGAGTCAGCATTGTCACTACTTCTATCTATAACTATGAATACTATCATGGAACTATTAATGCAACGATTTACAAATCAAATGATAAGTGGCTTGTTGCATTTAATTACACACCAGTATTTCTCAATATACAACTGAAACCAACAATTGGATCATTTAAGATCACTGATAAAACCAATGACTTTGGATCAATCCTCAATCGAATATTTGATCTTACCCGAGATAATTTCACAAAGCATCTTCATAATTACTGGAAGAGAATCAATGGTGCTGCAGTTGTATCGTTATCTGTAAGACCAAAAAATATATTATAATTAGCTGATATATTATCTATATAATAGATAGAAGGGAGAGATTATTATGACAGCAAAGGAAAGATTGAAAGACCTTGAGAAAGGAAAACAGATTGGATTTGAGAGTTCCAAACCAAAAAAGAAGAAAGAGAAAACTCTCAGTCGTAAAGTTACTTATACAATTACCATGAGTAACTTTTTCTCACATGTGTTCGAACTTATCTTATCCATCAATAATATTGATGAGACAAAGTATTTGAGTAAGAAACATGGAGTACAGAAGAGAGACATCCGGCTGAATAAAAAGTTCAAACGGTTATCTGGATTGGATTGGGATCACAGCTCAGAGATTGGATCATTTGAGTTCAATGGAAAACTTGCAACGGTATTCCTCTTTCATATTTTATATGAAGTGGACCATGTAATTGCAAAAACGTATTCCAGACAGTATCGGGATGCGAAACGATTCAAAGTGTATAATATGCTTTTGAATAAGATCATTGAACGCTGTGATCTTCTTGTGGTTGGTTTACTCACCAGAGATTTCAGTTATTCAGAACCGATGCATGCAATGACACAGATGCTCATTCTTGCAAATGGAAATGATGGAAATATCTTAAAGACAATGGAAGAATCGTTTAAGTTTCTGGAGAAAGAATGCCGGAATCCAAGTGTGGATGAGGGTGTTGTATTAAACAACGTCATGAAGACAGCGTATATTCTTGCAACCATGAATATGAAGCTTAAGAAGACTCCAAAGTTTATCGAAGGAGATTATCGGAATGATGATGCAACAATCAGAAAGCAGGTTGCCCAGCTTGGTTTTGCAATCATGAAAGCAGAATCAAAAGGTGCAAAATCGTTATTTTACGATATGATGATTGAAGCAAATCCAAAGATCATGTGTAGATTTCCGGATGTTAACGAGTTCCCAGAATTGTGCGTCGGATACCAGGCATTAACATTGTTAATGTTATATATGGATAATCCGGATGTCACAAGATGGGTGAAGAAGATGATGTAAAAAGAGAGAACGTACATTGGATGATGTACGTTCTTTTTTATGGTTTTAAATAATTGGAAGAACCCAATATTAACAAATTAAGGAGGAAATTCTTACATGAAAAAAACAATCTATGAAGAGACCAAAGAACTGGTCAATGAAGCAGAAGAATTGACAAAGACACATAAAGAGGCAGTGTATGATAATATCATTGCTATGGGATACAACCCGGACAAAGTGTATGCCCTTTCGAAGACAATGTACAATAAGGTTACAAAAGCTGGCTTTACAACAGCACCAGCAGAGAATTCTGATGCAGAAGGATCTGAAGAAACCGGAAATACAGATCAGTTTGCTGCAATCAAGAATACGATCTTAGATATGATCAAAACGAGATTGCATACAAATGAGTTTGAAGCTATTCGTAATGCAATTCTTTTCACAGAGCGTAAGACACTTGATTACGACCGTGCTGAGGAAGAGAAGAACATCTTAGAAGCATTTGACAAGATGCTGGATTATCTTGATACAGAGGATACTTACAAGGATGTAAAATCTGACGTAGATGCAAAGCAGGCAAATTTCCTAGCTTATCTCAATTCTGAGGAATATTATGAAAAGAAACAGCAGGGTATCAAAGATCGTATCGATGAGCTCGCTACATTAGAGAAAGTCAGCGGAAGAGATCGTAATACCCGCAGAATCATGGAACTTAAGAAGAAGATTGCTGTGGATAAGGGACAGTGGGATCTTTCCTTTATTAAGGATGGAAAAGCAACTGTCAAAAATACAGTAGAGGTATACTTTAATCCTGAGAAGAGTACATATACTGCAAAGAAGTATTATGCAAAGTGCAACCAGATTCATCTGAATGCCGATGTATTCAGATACTTCTTGAACCTGGAAGAAAAGCATCTGGATGAAAAATATCATCCGTTCAACAACTTATTCTTATTCCGTTGCATGAGATACATCGGAACTTTGGATGTAAAAGATTCTGAGTATCAGTTCCGGACAATTGTTGGAACTCTTACAAAGCTGGTTTATGATTCCTTCCCAAATGAAGAAACCAAAGCCCAGACCATTCATGCAATCGAAAGTTATCTGGATCAGTTCATTGATGCTGGATACACGGATTTATTCATTGAGAAGAATATCACATATCCGAAGCATCCGGAAAGAATCAAGAAAGATAAGGAACGTGAGCAGTCTGCACGTGTGTACTATTACAAGGTGTTAGCAAGTACACCACATGATAAGACAGTAGAGGAACTTGATGATATGGCTATCAATGACCTTGCAGAATATGCAGAAAAGGTCGTTAAAGAAGCAGCTGAGAAAGCAAAAGCAGAAGAAGAAAAAGCAAACCAGGAGTTAGCGGATAAGATCGCTGGAACAGATACCGAAGAGGGTGATGAGGAAGAAACAGAACCGGCAGATGACGCTGGAGAAGAAGCAAAACCTGAGGAAAATGATGGAAATGATCATACACCATCTGATTCTGTACCTACAGAAGAATAAATACAACGAGAAGAGAAGGATATTTTTATCCTTCTCTTTTTTTTATTCCCTTGGACATAGATTTAAGAAGAAAGGAGGCTAACTTCATATGCATGACGATACATTCGATATGAATCTCGAAGAAAACCAATTAAAATATATGAGTGCTATGGCTAGCTCAGCACACACTTACGGAAACTTATTAGCCACTGCTCAAAAGTTTTTTCTTGAACTCTTCCCAGATGATTTATTTAAAACCATCCATGTAAGTTCAAGAATGGCAAATACACAGATTTTGTCAACCCCAGCACAGTTCTTAAAAAAGAGTAAACCAATGATCATCTTCCGTCCAAGAATGGATTATGATGAAGATGTATTTCTTGGAAAGACAATGATGACAGAACGTCAGGGTGGAGGACCAATCAACAGTTTATCCCCTGGTACGGTAGATTTAAACCCATTCTTATATGACCAGGATCGATATATTGATGTGCAGTTTTCACAGTGTAGAAGAGTAATGTATTTGGATATTGTAATGATATTTGCGACGTTGATCCAGCAGATGAATTACATGGATTATCTGAATGCTCAGCTGGTTGTTGGAAAACCATTTGACATTGAAACATTCCTGGAAAGTCTTATCCCAGAAAGCTTTGCCAATAAACTTTCTGAGTTATCTGGTATTCCAGTTCATGATAAAACAGATAATTCTGTAACAGGATTCTTGGAATACTTAAACAATCATTCCATTTACCCAGTCACATACAAATTGGCTGGAGCTACTGGAAAAGAAGAATTCTATCGTTACTATCCAACATCCATTCTTACAGAAGTAAAGAATATGGATAAAGACGATGGGGAAAGCACCAATCAGGTTATGACATCTTATCGAATCACGATGTCTGTACGAATGGAATTTTGGGCTCCAAGTATCACGTATCTTTTCTCTCCAAAGATTAAGGATATGCGATCTACAGAAGTACCAAATGATTCCATGCTAATTCCAATCTATGCTGATGTATTCAATTATGATGATATGCATCTGGCACCTGGATGGTCCATTTATTCACATGCATCGTATCAGTTAGATAATCCAAATGATGTTGTGGATATTACACCGATTCTTGCAGAGTCTATCATAAAGACTATGGAATACCATATCAAAAATGGAATTCCTCTTGTTAATTTCATAGATATCAAAGTGAGAAAACAGGGAGATTTATTACAGCCTGGTTATGATTATACGATTGATTATAGCAATCGTACGGTAAACTTCATAAATCAAAGAGGGTATACGTTCTACACGTATACGATTGTCATTGCCATTGATTCTGGATACATCAATACATTGATCAAAGAGATTTACCACTTAGAGTAAAAAAAGAAAAAAGAAAAGACCATGAATACGTTATTCGCCATTATAACGTATTCATGGTCATTTTAAACGGCTATATCTGGAAAAGGACATCTATTCAGTACGATTACAATCATGGTCTTCGACTTTTCTCATTTAAGTCTGTCTACCAATGATATCTTGCAACAAGATAACCCCTAGGAGGATCTCAGATGTGGCATGATGTGATCGGACAAAATCATTCTTGTCATATCTAAGCAACAATGTGATCAGGTCTGTAATAAGTAAAAGATCCCATTCCAAAAAATCTTTCAAACTCTATACGATGAGTTGTGGTTCTAGCAGTCCACCCTGCAATTAAGACCTTTCCCGATATTCATAATATGCCGTTTAATTCTTTGTTAGTTATAGATTTTCCTATTAACTCTGGATTAATCATGTAAAAGAAAGGTTTGGAAAATTATGTTTATTAAGGAAGTAACACTTGAGAATTTTCAAAACTTAAAAACTGGTATTGGAGTCAGAAAGTTACACATTGACTTCACGAAACAGAGAAATCCAGTTTGTATTATTATTGGACCAAATGGTGCAGGAAAGACAAGTCTTTTAAGTTATTTGACACCATTTGCAACCGTAGGAGATTTAGATATTCGAAATGCAACAAAACCAATCATTCCACATAAAGATGGATACAAGCGGATTGTATTCGTGGATGATGAAATGAATGAATATGAAATTGAGCATTTCTATACACCAAAAACAGACGGTAGTTTTACCGTAAAATCATATTTTAAGATGAATGACATGGAGATGAATCCAAATGGAAATGTACGTTCGTTCCAGGATTTATGTGCAGAATACTTAGATATTGAAATCGGCTATATGAAGCTGATTCGTATCGGAGACAATGTCAAGAATCTGATCAGTGCAAAATCAACAGAAAGAAAGCAGTTCTCTGCAAAGTTACTAGAAGATGTGGATTGGTATTTAACAAAATACAAATTCGCTTCTCAAAAAGAACGAGACATCAAAGCCGTTATTACACACATCATCAACGAGATTTCAAAGACAAAAATTACAGATGTGGATACTGCAAAAGCGGAGATCAAAGGGTTAAAAGATCAGTTGAATGCGGCAGAAGCACACTTATCAGTGGTACAGACAGAGAAAGCAAATATTGATTATGAGTTATCAAAACTTGCTGGAAAAGATCAGTTGGAAATGCAATATAAATCTGCAGAGCATCAGATCAAGCGATTTAAGAATGCTTTAATAGAAGCAAAATCAAGAAACATCGAAGATGTTGCTACTGCAAATAAAGTGCTTGTAGAACAGGAAAAGAAGGTATCCAAAATAGAAGCAACCTTAGAAGGTGTAAAAAAAGAGATTGAAAATACACTTCGTGATATTGATACAGAAACGAATGAGTTTGATTCTATAAAAGCAGAGATTAAGAAAGAAGAAGAAAGTACGAACTTAACATCCATGGAAGAGTATTATAAAAATCTGGTGAAAAAGAAAGTGGATAATTACAGTTCTTCTTTGGAGTCTTATTCCTTTGCTTTTACAAAAGATGAATATGAAGAATTTATGGTCTTCATTAAAAATATGCAGAATCTTTTGAATATTACATACGAATATGGGAAAGAACCTATTCGGAAAGTATTGCAGGCAATGTTAAAAAATGAGGATATTCCAGCAATCATTACCTCTTCACTTGTTACTATTGAAGGACAAAAGAATGCCGAGAGATTATCCATCATTGATCGAATCATCAATCGGTATTCTTCGATCAAGGTTGATTGTAAGAATGATTGTGCTTTAAAGCAACTGCATGCAGAACTCATGGAGATCAAAGATGCAGTTCCAGTTTCCGATGTAAAGTATACATCGGAATTTTACCAGATGATGAAACTTGCATATGAGAATCTCACTAATATCTTTGCACAGATTTCAGAACGAAAAGATTTCATCATGAAATTACCAGAAGATATTAAAACCTTCTTTATCACAGAAACGATGTACAAAAAGATCGGAGACTGTGAATGCATTTATGATGATAAGGTGTTGAATGATTACTTGTCATTATTAACTGAGATAGAGAATTACAAGAGCATCGAAAAAGAATGTGATGAAGTTGCTGCAGAAATCAAAAGGCTGAAATCTATCAGTAGAATTGATTTCTTAAATGCACAGAAAAAGAAGATATCGGATAAGATTGACTCCTTTTCTGTAAAGCTTTATGATAAACGTGCAGAAAAAGAAAGATTAGAATTAAAGCTTAGTGAGACAAATCGTGATCTTACCACAGTTCGTACGATTGTAGAAGCATTGACTTCTTATGAAGAAGCACAAAAAGTATTGGATGAAGTAAAAGAAACAAAAGATAATTATACAAGGTTATCATTAAAACTGGTAGATGTACAAAAGGAATTATACCAGTGGAAAGGATTAAAAGATGATTTATCTTCACAGGTATTCACTATGGAAGCAAATATCCAAAAGTATAAAGAATACATGAAGACATTAAATGAGAATCGTCTACTTAAAGATGAATATTCGAACTTAAAGTTCGCTTTATCCGGAAAGACAGGTATTCCACTGGAGCATATCCGATTATACTTTAAAGAGGTAACGAAGATTGCAAATGAGTTATTAGACATCGTATTTGATGGTCATATTTATTTGGATAAGTTTGAGATTACAGAATCGGATTTCTTGATGCCATATGTAAAAGATGGACATAAGATCGAAGATGTATCTTGTGCATCTCAGGGAGAAACCAGTTTCTTTAATATGGCAATCTCTTCTGCTCTTCGGGCAGTTAGTATGACAAAGTATAATATTGGATTATATGATGAAGTGGATTCTCAGTTTGATGATAAAAACAGACAGAAATTCATTCCATCATTAGAAAGACAATTGGAACTGAATAGAATTAAACAAGCATTTGTAATCACCCACAATCTGATGTTCCGCCAGTATCCAGTAGATATTATCAATATGGAAGATCTGGATAAATCAACTGTGGATGTTACGTACGAAAAATAGGAGGATAAAAATGCGACGTATCAGAAGTATAACCTTATACAGAGATCGTGATATACGACTGGAGACTCTTCCAGTCGTAACATTCTTTCAGTCATGCGGTGTACATGTGTATGTACAGGATGCCATTTCAATGGACGAGTATATCAAAAATAATTGTACTACGACACAAGTCTCTGACCTTAGTTCATCCAGAGTTTATACAAAGTTGTATAATACGACAGATTTCTCTATTATTATACATTCATCATTACATCCATTGGAATGCTCCGACCATATTATCAATGATAAGTATGTGGAGATGAATTACGCGGTTGGAAAAAATGCATTTGAAGTAATTGATCATATCTTGAATTTTATGTTAGATTCAATCGATGAGCAAATAAATAAATCTGAGGACTCAGATACAGGAATCCCGTCTTATCTGCGCGAAGCATTCCAAGATACTATGGAGATGACTTGTACCGCAGATTATCTAATGCTGCGTACTCCACAATTCTTTGATGTAATTGCGTTATATAATAACACTGCATTCTTTTCGATTGCAAATACAGAATGTATTAATCAATTAGATAAACTCACCCAAACCCTTACAAATCCGAATGATCAAGGACTTAGAGGACTTAAATCATTTTTACCATGGAAATGCCTCATAGAAGGATTAAAATATAGATCTGAAATAATAAGCAGAGTATTTAATCCAAATTCACCAAGTGAACTATTCAAATTTGAACCAACATTTGCTATTACTCATAATGAATTTATAAACTGGTTATCTTATGGAAATTACAGTCATCTTCCACCAGATTTTATGTATGAAAATTGTATCACATTACATTCTGATACAGATGCATATGGAATCCCTGATAAGGAGATGATGTGTGGAGATATGGATTATTGGGAAGGATTATATCAAGAAGCACGAGACCATTGGAGAAAATGCACCAGATACACGATAGATGCATCATTTCGTATCGCTAAATCTTACCAGAAAGATATGTATGGACCTGAGCATATATCTATAAGACTCTCTCGGAAAAGGAGTGCTGCCACTTGGTATCAGGAATATTTAGATAAAATTGAATCAGAGTTCGAAAAAGGAAATATTACATGGATTGAGTTATATCAGATCTTTGTAGCTATGAAGCATTTAAGTAGGGTCACATGCGAGGACAATCAGGAGTTTGAATTTGATTGGACATCAGAGTTAGAAATTAGGAGCAGTACCATTATGAGAAAGATAAATAAATATCTAACCAGTTACAATATTGATCAATTTGATTCAAATGGCATTATTAATGCAATTATATTGCGATATGACAAAGAATTCGCAGTAGATAGAATTGACAATGATGAATCATAAAAATGATAAGGAGGATTTTAATATGAATATCACAAGCATTACTATCTATAGAGATTATGATGCAAGGCTTAATGTTATTCCAATTGTGACATTCTTTACATCACTTGGAATTAGAGTTCGTGAGTATGATTTAAATACTCTTAGAACCATTAGATCAAATGAGAAATCAAAGCTACGATGTATCAGCTTTGATAAAATATACTCAAGTACCGATTTTTCAATTGTGTGGTTCACATCGACAAATATACTTGATAGTGATTCCTTTATGTATACAGATAAGATTGGTTGGTTCATTTGTGATAAAGAAAATGAGGATCTTCAACCAACTGATTTGATTCGAAAGGTTTTAGATGTTATTGATAAATGCTTGGAGAATAGACTCAATATGCCACATAAGTATCAACCCGAAGAAATCCCATTGCTACGTGAAGATATCAAATATCTAAATACAGCAAACGATATAATTGATAGATGGATACCAGGATTGTTTGGTGTAGTTGAATTCTATAAAATATCAGTAGCTTTTCAATTACCGAATGATTGTATGACATATATTAATAAACTCATACGTGAATTAACTATGAACAAAGGACTTATAGAGCATAAACATGGGAAGAATCTATGCTTAAAGATGTTGATTGATAGTATGACATACCGAAAGGCTATATTGTCTTACACATTAGTAAAACCTTGTGGTAATTTCTGCCTTGACTCTATCCCAGGAATTATGGGGAAAGAAGAACAGCATAAGATTTTAAGATCTGATGAGTTCTTCCATTGGATACAAGCAGGAGAGTATAAGGTATTACCAAATATGTGGTACCGAAATTATAATAATGGCGATGATCCTTCTGCGATAATCCCTAATGATTATGATATATCTATCAATACACAGACAATTGTCGGAAATATCTATTTTGCAAGATCTGATTTTAAAAAGGCACGATCCTATTATGGTCAGTATATCAATGAAGACCCTGATATCCTTTTTAAATTTGCAAACGCCTATTATGGGGATTATATGAAAACAAAGAGTACCTTAAATATGGTATATACACGTATGTTTTATCGAAAGTATGTAGATGTTATGCGGAGAGAATTATATACAGGAAACCTTACAGCAATCGAGTTGTACCAACTGTATAAAGCAACTCGGTATTTGACAAATGCTCCAATGAAACCTAAGAAAGCATCTACAAAATCCATAGATCGAAATCGGAACTTACCAAAGATCTATGGGTCAGATAAACCGATCAGATCATTTATCCGAAAATATTGTGATCTGTATCATTTGTGTTTTGGGTATTATGAAGTATTGGACAATGTATTTTATAGCCTCTGATATCATGAAAAATCGCAATTATGAATTCAATTATATATCATCTATTCGGTGATAAATGAGAAGTAGAATTTCGTTTTCTACTTCTCATTTTACATTTGCTTAAATTCGAAAGGAGGATTTTAATATGAATATCAAGAAAGTAAGATCAAAGAAAGTCTAATGAAGGGGTGGAAGAGAGCAAATGTCATTTTTAGACGGAAAAACAATTGACTTGAAAGACGAAATTGTACAAGCAACACAAAATTCATGGGACATCTTATTTTATGATGATATCATGAATCACAATGGTTTTGTTATTTCAGAACCAGCAACCCTTCAATTAGATGGGAAAAAAGAACGTAGTATGTTCGGTCCGAATTCGCCATTATTCGGAACTACATACGGTGACGAACAGGCGTTTATGGAGCGTCATCGTTGCAAGTGTGGAGAATTTAAAGGATTGGAATTCCTTGGTGAGACATGCCCAATATGTCACACAAAGATTGAGGAGCGTCCTTTAGATATTAAGATGACTGGATGGATTCCATTAGGAGACAATGTAGTCATTAACCCATACTGGTATAAAGTATTCGAACGAATCATTGGAAAACGTCCGTTTTCCGAAATTGTAACCAGAGTAGAAAAAGTAGACAGTGACGGTATTCGTCATGAAGTAGAGTTTGATGAAGATCACCCACCAGTAACACCGTTCCCGGCAATTGGTATTGACGGATTTTATGAACGGTATGATGAAATTCTGGAATGGGCAAGATCAAAGAAAGCAAAAGATGAAAAGAAGAATCGGGTGTATGATATTGCAAAAGCAAGTAAACATAAAGTATTTGTACATCATATCCCAGTGTATTCGACATTTTTGCGACCTTCATCAACCACTGCAGATACATTCTACTTTAATGGTATTGACAAAGAAATCAATACCACAGTAAACCTTTCATTCACCTTACGTGAGCATGAACCAATTGAGAAACCATTCATTCAGACGAGAATCCAGTATCATCTGAATAATATGTGGGATATCAATTTTGATCAGGTAAGTAATAAGAAAGGATTCATAAGAAACAAGGTTATTTCTGGAGCTCTTAATTATACTTCAAGAAGTGTAATTTGTCCAGACCCAACGCTGTTTGTAAATGAGGTAGATTTAAGCTACCAGGGATTCCGTATCCTGTTTAAGTATCGTATCATCTATTATCTCATGAAGATTCTTAATATTCCGCTTGCAGAAGCATATGCAAGATGGATGGGATCATACAAGATGGATGAGTATGTATACAGTGTGATGAACTACATCATTGAAAAAGAACATCCAAGAATCCTGTTGAATCGAAATCCAACGATCAATTTGTATTCTATGTTAATGCTGAAAATCAGACGAGTAACTCATGACTGGAGACGTACAACATTAAGTGTGCCGTTGTATATTCTTCCAGGATTGAATGCGGATCAACCAGAACGGTCAAGGTCCGGGTACATGGTAACATGTTACCGAGTTCTTCGTGAACACCTAACAAGTGGTGTGACCTTTAAGGTTGCTAACGGTAGAAGTGAACTAAGCATGATCTGAGGCACCAGATTGTGGCGAATAAGCTTCGTAAGAGATCCTACGGTCCTGAAAATGGATAGCAGGGAATACCGTGCTGTTATTACATAGATTTATCTAAGTAATCGTAGTGTAGAGACTATCTGAACCAGATGAATACAATTTGTATTCAGATGAAGTAAGGGTAGGCATTAGTTCGTGGGCTAATGCCGGAGCGCGAAGCTCCTATGATATAAGGAGGTGAATTTGTATCATAGGATGAAGAGATAGCCCGCCGAGTATCTAATCCATACTCACCCAGGCGTTTGATGGTGATATTCTTAACATGATTGCTCTCATTCAGCCGGAATTTGTTCACATGTTCCGGAAGTTTGATCCAATCAAGAAGTATATCATGAGTCGAGAAGATGGATCATTAAATCCATTATTCAGTATCGGAAAAGGACAGTTGGTAGAGTTGTATGACTTTGCTACCTTTGAAGACGATGAAGATCTCGACGAACTCGATGAAGAAGCATTAGCAAAAGTTCTTCAGGAAGCTGAAGAATTTGATAAGAAAAAGCCAGTATATCTTCCAAACGGAAAGATTGTCATGGCGTAATATCAAAAACATATAGGAGAGGTATAAGACTAATATACCTCTCCCATTTATTTTATGGAGGAAATTATATGGACCTCATGGAATTAAATTGTACTTACAGTGAATTTCTTAGCATGTTTGATCTCGTGGAACTAAAAGGTGATGTGAATGATCAACGATACAAAGAGCTCATTGATGCTATTGCCGCTGAGTGTGAATGTAATTCATACGATGTTCACTTTGCCATATCAATAGAGGAAGTGTTGCTTAATGTAGTCACTACCATGTCATTACATCCAGATACATGCTTTGATATTGATAATGAAACTAAACGATGTGATGTAAGGACAAACTTCAGTGTTGTCCCTGAATGTCTTCTCATATTTATTGGTGAAAACAAACCAATTGGGGAATTAATCACAGATATGAATAAAAGCAAAACAAAATTGCATTACAAACCAAAACCGACGGTTGCAATTATTGAAAATAAAGATTATTTTCCATCATTTATATTACGTGATCTTGTAAATTACATGGATGAATATGAACCAGTTTGGCATGCAAGATTTATGAATATGGTGAGAAAAGCAATTGTAGAAATTACAAATAAAAAGCAATAAGGAGGAAAGAAACATGACGAAAGAAGGAAATAAAACAACTACAAATTTTATGTCTATACATCCAGTTGATGTAATCCGCGTAGATGGAGAGGTTATGTCAATCATATTTTTAGGTAATACCACACATACGTCTATTGTAATGGGGATGATGACTGCATCATCGATTCCGACCAGGACATTTGACCCGAGGATTATTGTTCGTCTTGACGACATCTTTGACGATAGCAAAGGTCATCTA
>ULPD01010809.1_pt1 | contig 18883 bp, 13 predicted proteins | sample 1953161 | NCBI WGS metagenome assembly ULPD01 (sample SAMEA4835619, study PRJEB28245) | human gut metagenome | biome: gut microbiome; material: fecal sample | place: Denmark | collected 2008
AAATGTACGTGGTGATGATGCTGCCGCTCCTCGATACACAGAGGCAAAGATTTCAAAAGCAGCAAACTGGATCTTCTTTAGTGATATGAAAGATTCAAATGTTCCAATGCGACCATCCTATGATGGAGATAACATGGAACCAGATTATTTACCGGCACGAATTCCTACCATTTTGTGTAACCCACAATTTTCAGGAATTGGTATTGGACTTGCTACAAATATCCCACCATTTAATCCAGGGGAAGTATGCCAGGCAACAATTAAACTGATAAAGAATCCAAAAGCAAATATCATGCTGATTCCAGATTCTCCAACTGGATGCGATATTGTGGATACTGGCATGTTTGAAGGGTTAAACAAAGATGGTGATGATGTCACATTAACGATGCAGGCTAGTTATGACATTGACTATATGTCTAATGTAATAACAATCACATCGTTACCGTTCCATATTGGTTCTGATCAGGTGGTAAGTGCAGTTGTAAATCTGAGAAAGACTGAAAAAGAAAAAGATCCAACGAAAGGATTTAATGGACTTATTGACATTCATGACAATAGTGCTGAAGATCGTGTTGAGTTGAAGTTCTTATTGAAGAAGGACGTAAATCCAGACGAGTTCATTGGTCTTCTTCTTAAGAAAAAAACAAACCTTAAGAAAACTTATCCTGTAGAGATTCGTTGTATCGAAGATCTGCAGTCACGAGTGTTTGGAACAAAAGAGTTGCTGCTTGAATGGATTGACTATCGGAGAGAATGTGTCCGAGCAATCTATAACAAGAAACTCATGGAAGCACTTTCTGAACATCATATGAATGAAGTATTCTTATTTGTATTAAATGGTGAGAACCTCAAGAAGACAATCAAGATTGCAAAAGAATCTGAAGATAAAGCGAGCATGGAGCAAGCATTTATTGATGCTTATGGTATTACATCACTCCAGGCGAAGACATTATCGAATATGAGGACTTATCAGTATTCGAAGAAAGCCTATGAGGAATATAAAGAAGCAAAGAAAAACCTTGAGAAAGATATCAAAGATTATACAGCAATCATTGAAGATGACAACGCTGTAGATGAAGTAATCATTGATCAGTTGAAATTTGCGATTAAGAATTTCTGTGGTCCGAGAAGATCCCAGGTGATCAAAGCAGGAAAACTGAAAGAGAAGATTCCGAATACGAAACACATCATCGGTATTAGCAAAGATGGTTACATCAAGAAGTTAAACATTGACCAGTCTATTTCCATTGGTACTGTCGGTAATACCTCCCAGGTGATTGTAACTCTGATTTCAAACAGAGACAACCTGTTGATCTTCGATTCTGAAGGTCGTATCACAAGGGTTGGTGTATCATCCATTCCGGATATGGATATTGATGATACTGGAGTTGACCTTACGAGATACTTCAAGTCAAAAGGAACACCAATCTCTATTATCAATGAAAGTGATCTTGATAGTGATTGTGGAGATATCATTCTTGTTACAGAAAATGGTATTGGTAAACGTGTTAAGATGTCTGAGTTTGCAAAGATCAAAGACTTCAAGGAATCTATTACATTAACCGAAGGAGATTCTCTTATTGCTGCAATTCCAGCAGGAGATGAGGAGTTCATTATCTATACGAACTTCGGTGATGGTATCCGGTTACGTTCTACTGATATCAAGAGACAGTCAAAAGATGCAAAAGGATTAAAGCTTATTACTCTTAGATCCAATGAGAAAGTTGCAGGTATTGACTTCTTAGAGAAAGGATGTGATAAGATCCTTTATATCACATCTGCAGGAAGACTTAAGATGACAGAAGGAAGATTGCTTCCACTGATGAACAGAAAAGATGAACCGTTATCACTTATCGGATTAGATCCGAATGAGTATTTGATTGGTGTTGGATTTGTTTCACCAGAAGATACTGTAGTTGTGTATCGTAAGAAAGGTACACCTGTGGAGATTCCACTGAAAAATGTACCTGTTACAACAAGGGTAGCAAAAGCCGAGAAGATGGTAAAGACTCCGTCAGGAGATATGGTTACCGGATTTAAGGTAAAGCGTAAGAAGAAATAACTATAAGATGACAGTGATCTGAAAGGGTCACTGTCTTTTTTATTATTAAGGAAAAGAATGGAGAATTACATCGGTATATTCGATTCCCCGTGTTAATCGGTTATATTCAAAATACATTTGCTTAATAAGGTAATACTATTAAGAAAGGAGAATTGTTTAGTCATGGCTAAAATTGAAGAAGAAGGAGCTAGCGTTGGAACTATGCTTCCAGTTACACCTGTCAGCGAAGTGCTTACAAAAGCACCAACTGTTGAGAGTGTTGACAACGAATACGCAGCTCTTAAATTAACAAATACAGACGAATCTAATAACAATACTGCACCCGCTGTGGAATTACCAGATAACATTCCACCAGCAGATGATCCAATGAATCCAGGATCTACAAATCCGGAAGAAACTCCAGCAACACCTCAAGAGATCAAAGAGGTAAGAGAGATTGAAAAAGAGGTATCTGAATCAGCATCAGATCCATTGACATCTCTTGATAATGGTTCTATGGAATCATTTTTTGAAGATGTTGCTGATCCATACATGGAAGGTGCAAACTCTGAGATCACGAATCTCCTCAAGTCTTCTATGAAGACATACAAAGAAAATTGTAAGAAAGCAAAAGCTGCTTATAAGAAGCAGGATTACGATCTTGCAATTAAGTATGCAAAGATTGCTAAGCAGGAACTCAACACGACTAAAAAAGAAATCTCCAAGATTGAGTCTACTATTGGTGAAGCAATCATCGGTATTTTGTTGCAGTCACTTATTGCGACATTAAAGTCTGCAGTGTATCTGCTTGCTTCAACTGGAGGTGGTGCTGTTGGAGGAGCAATTGGTGGACTTCTTACGGGAAATCTTTCTGCTGGTGCAACTAATGGAGCATGCTTAGGACTTGGTATTGTTGGATATCTTGCCTCCTTTATCGGTGGTCTTATCGATGGAATAAAATGGGCAGTTGGTGCATATGATTCCTTTAAGAAGCGTGGTATCACACCTGACATATTCAACACATATAAGTCAACTATTGTTGGGCATCTTGATGTAACCAGTCATTCTATGGATGGATTCATCAATAGATGTAAAGAGATGAAAAAAGGCACTCCATTTAAAGAATCTGCAGGTGTTATTATGACAGCTGAAGATAAGGCATATCTGGAATCCGGAATGGCTGAGATCGAGAAGATGTGTACTTCTGCAGGAATCAATGACTATTCTAAGTATACAGGAGATACTTATGTATATGAAGAAGCCTATCATGACGCTGTTGGGAATGAAGCATTCACCGAAGAGGCAACTGATAGTGAACACAATCCAAACATCGATGATGATATCAAACCCATCATCAAGACATTAAATGCAAAAGGATACAAGACAATTGCGTCCTGCTCCGGTCATCCATCTGCTCGTAGAAAAGATGACAGATTCCGTGACGGTGTTCGTTATGGAAAGTTGTATTCTTCAGCAAGAATTGTCTTCGATAAGATCTACGACTTTCCAAATATCCCAGATGGTTGGCAGAAGAAAGTTATGGAGAAAGATAACCGTGTTGGCATTTATGTCACTCCACCAACCTTTAAGATTGTTGATGGACTTCCAGAGAAGAATTATGAGAACTGGAAACGCCGTTACATGAGAAGCCTTGAAAACTGGGCAAAAGATCTGCCGAAGCAGGGTGAGACAAAGAAAGCAGAAGATCCAAAGCTTACCTTGGAATCTGTAGTTGACGATATCATTGTTGACGCAATGGTTGGTGAATAAAAATAATGAGATAGAGTAACTTCGTGTTACTCTATCTTTTCCCACCAGTTTCAATATCTGATTTTACTTATATATTATTTACAAGATTGAAAAAGAAAGGAGTGGTTAAATCATGGCGAAAGATTATGATCCAGATGATCTTGCGGATAATGGGATTTTAACGTTGCGTGCAACTCATTATATTGCAGATTGTCTTGAGCAGTATCTGAATATCTATGAGGTCGTAAATAACGATCCACAGGTTAGTTATGAGGAGCGAGAAGCAGCATGTAAAACAGTGCGAAAAGTAATCAAAGGATTACGAAAAGGTAAGACAAAATACCTCAATAATGAAAAACTGCATATATATGCAGATATTATCGAAAAAGAAGCACTCTCTGCAGAAAATGAAAATACGTTTGCTGCAGATATGATGGGTATGGTTCAATGAGTTCCAAGAGAAAAGTTTATCTGTTCTATAAGATAAACTTAGATGAAGATGGAACAAATACACCAACCCCGGAATTATACGGCTTTACAGAAAACAAAGATCTTGCATCTCTATTTCTGGCTACAAGAGGAAGGAATTCAATAATCATGAGAACGAAATCCATTGATGAAATCCTTCTTCCATTATATGAAACGAAGAGTAAGGATAAAATGATCTTTATGAACGTTTTGACAGATGGGAAACATTCATTTGATTTCCCAACGACATATGCCGAAGATTCCGTGCTTACTTATGAATGTGAATGCATTCATGAAAGGTATAACCGTTTAAATGATGCGGTGTTAATTATACCTTTTAAGTCGAATGTGAAAGCCTCTGTGGATATTGTAAAAGATTCTATCCACGATTCATTGGTTAATGATCGGCAATATGGATCATTTAATACATTCGAGATTTTTACAAGATTATTTAAGGACACTCTGGTTTAGATGATAACTAGCTATTTTCATCTAAACCAAAAAATAATTTGAAATGAAAAGGAGGACAAAAAATGTCTAAGAAAGGTAAAATGCCAAACTTCAGCAAAATGCTGAAAGAAAACAAGAAGAAGATTCTTGTATCCGTAAAAGGAGAGGAGATGAAACTCTCTGCAGTCACAGATGCAAGTGTCAATGATATCATCTGTACAGCTCTGGAGAGTGTAGTTCCGGTATCTGTAACAGAAGCTGCTGAGAATTCCGTGCCAGGAGTTAAGAAGATCTCAGCATCAACAAGCTATGCACAGACTGCATGGAGCTTGTATGAAAATGCATTAAAGAATGGAGATATCAAACAGACCATGCTGATTCTTGCGCCGGTATCCGATTTTAAGGATATCTTAAACGGTGTATCCAGTGAGCTGGAATCTCTGTATTCAAGAACCAATATCGAAATGATCATGGAGAACTTCCCGGAGAAACTTGCTAAGAGAGTAAGTAAGTGGTCCGAAGAAAAGGATCAGATTCCGGATATGTTTGTTGTGAAGATCCCGAACATCGTGCTGTTTACAGAGTCTATCAGAAAGAACGAGCCATGTGCATCAAAGCTGTTTGATCTGGTCATCTGCCTGGTTAAGAGCGAGAAGAGTCTCAAGAAGCTCAAGAAGAAAGACAAAGACGAGTTCACCAAGACAGTTGATTTTGCAGTATCAAAGAGCATCAACATCTTAAAGGATCTCGGATCAAGCTGTGTACATGTAACAATCGATGACCGGTTCATGGATGATCCGCATGATTATGCTGATGTATGGTCAAAACATCTGCTGGAAGATGCAAGTAAAGGCATCATCTCCAATGTAACATTCTGTACAACCGATACCGATACACTGGTATCATTCAATAACACTCTTACGAATGCATTTCTCGATGAAGTGTTATCGAAGTAAGAGAGAAAGTAAAATAAGTTATGGTTTACCCGGGTAAAACTGGGTAAACCCTTATTTTTTAGGAGGTTAAATAAAAATGGTAGACTTACAGACAGAAGTTCCTAGAATTAAAACTGTCAAGGAACTGAAAGAATACATCAATCCATCGTATGTGATTGATAAGTATGTCGAATCTCCAAAAGAATACATGTCCTTTATCGATCGTATCCGAAACATTATGCGTGGATGTATTGATATTGAAGAATGTAGAACTTATCCAATTAAGTTTAAATTCTTTAAAGATGAAAAAGACACGCATGTATTGCCATTACGATCATTCCTATACAATATCTGTATCTGGTATCCATTCTCTCTTATCCATGATACGTCGTTTATGGATAGCAGTTACATCTTGGAAGAAGAGATGACACCAAAGGTAAACAACTTCGTTGACCGTAAGATCCTTAATGTATTGCGTGATAATAACGTAAAATGCAGTGACATTAACAAATATGGTGCAAGAGTCACAGATTTGATCTGTGGACTCAGCATCGACTTTTCAATTATCATGGGATTACACTATGATGAACGTACATTCCAGGATATGTATGACGATCCAGAATATCGTGAGATGATGGAATTAAAACTTGATGCGACTGACATGCAGCCAATTGAGATCGAAGATACACTACGAAAAGTCGAAGATCGTCTATTGACAAAGATCAAATCAGATAAGAAAAATCCATTTGCAGTTCTTGCAAAGACAGGAACTGGCATGAAATCAAAACAGCTTGTAGAGTTCATGATCATGGTCGGTATGAGACCAACTCTGGATAATGAAGTTATCGCATATCCAATCAATAACAGCTTCCTGATCAATGGATTAAACAAACCGTCTTACATGTATATTGATGCACTTGGTGCACGTAAACCACTCCTTGTAAATAATAAGGATATGGGTAAAGTTGGTTACTTCTGTAAGACATTAAACCTTGCCACAAGAAGCATTGAGATTGATGCAAGGGAAAGAGATTGTGGAACCACACATCTGGTAAACTATGAGATCAAATCTCCAGCACATCTTCGATTACTTCGCGGTAAATACATCTATGATGAAGACATGGATGATTTCAAGTTGATTGATCACAATGATCGTTCGTTGGTTGGCAAGACTGTAAAAGCACGTTCGGTTATCACATGTTGCTGTGGTGAGAACCATGTATGTCCAACCTGTGTTGGTGAGATCATCAACTACAACTATGATATCAAGAACGGATTCGGTGTATTTATCACCGAGGAATGGTCAAAGGATGTTGAACAGAAAACACTTTCCACAAAACACCTCCTTGTAACTGTATCTGAAAGAATCGAGTTCTCAGATACATTCGACAAGTATTTCAAGTTGGAAGGTGAAGAGATCAAAATCTTAGACGGTATTCGTAGTACAAAAGATCTTTCTATCTACATTAATCCAGATGAGATTAAGAAAGTAGAAGAATTGGATCCGAATTCTACTTATAATACTTATATCGAGACTGGACGTTTTTACATCATTAACACAAAGACTGGCGAATCACAGGAAGTTTCTGTAAAGAATGATAAGAGCATCTTCATTCGTTCTGAAACATCAGTTATGCTTGATCAATACAATGGGTATATTCCACTTAAGGAAATCGATGAAGATCAGCCAGTATTTGAGATCTCTATCAACAATAACCCATTGACTAAGCCATTCTATGACCTTATCTCTATCTTAGATTCTGAGAATCGAAAGGACATGGATGAAGTAACGATTGATACAATCAGCCAGAAGGTATTAGATTTATTCGTCGAAGGAAAACTGGATGTACCAATTGCTGGTGCAGAATTCATTCTGAATAGAATCTGTCGGAGACCAGATAATGTCATGAGGCGACCAAACTTCGGTAAGAAGAAGATGCCAAAGTACAAATTCTATGGTGTTTCTAAAGTAACCGAAAATAATGCATCCATTACCACGGGTATGGCATTTGAACAGTTGAGCAGACAGTTTACAAATCTCTTGATTAGTGAACGTAATGCCCCAGGTTTCTATGATCCGATGTTTAAAGAAGATGTCGATATGTCGAGACTTTTGTCATATGCAAAAGAGGTAGACGAAGCCATGAAGAATGGTACATTTGATGACTAACCATAGGGGGCAAGCAATTGCCCCCTTTTTTTATTTAGAAAGGAATAATTTATGGACAAGATAATTACAACGACTGGAGTGTCTAGTGATATTTCTCTATATCATGGAATTCCACAAGATCAACTAGGGTTGTTCTACTGCAAGGGATTTCCATCTATGGATGCAATCAATGATTTCTTCACAAATCATGAAAAGACATTTGGCACATTTGTAAATTCTTATGCAGCAATCTCATATAATGATGCACCAACAATTAACGCATATAAAGATGCTTTATCAAAAATGATGTGTACATCTGATATTATAGGACCATCAGCATCTGGATATCTCATTTATGGAAATAATGGAATATATTACAAGAAGTATGATTTCCGCAAATGGGATACATTAGACTTTTGTGGATTACGTGAAGACTTTCATCGTACTGTTCTTATCATGTGTGGTGATACAACAACGATTCCAGATGAAAACTGTCTGGACAAACTTGCAGGATTTGTAAACTCACCAATCAATACACATATGATGATGACGTTTTCGACGAAAGGATCAACACCTAAAGATGTTATAAAAGCAATCATTGATGTTGATGGAGATCTGGATAAATACAAAAATACACTTATATTCAATGATATTTATCCAGATTATATGAAAGAACTTTTTCTTGAAATGGAAATGCATCCACACTTTACACCTACTAATACTTATGGATTTACTCTTTCACGATATGAAAGAGGAGGATACTATGGAATTATTCCGTATGACAAGCGTAAAACTAAGTATCAAAATGTCGCATTCTACTCAATGACGAGATCTGACTGTGGTCAGATGATTCAAAAACTATAATATTAGTGACAGTTTAACCTATTACTAATAAAAAAGAAAGGTAGAGACAAGATGTCAGTTAAAAGTAAAATTGACAATGCTAGAAGTAAGTATCCAGATATCATGGATAAAATCAACAAGAAACTGGTTTCTTCTGGCATAAATATCAGAACATCACAGAAAGAAACTTTGATATATGATACATCAAAGCAAACCGTACTTGAAGCAATCTACTCTCTACCAATAGATGCTGAGGATTTATTTATCTTGGTGGATGTCATCAGTGCGAAAGGCATCATCCATATAATCCCGAAAAACTGCATCTAAAAAATAAAGGAGATACCATCTTGGTATCTCCTTTTTAAACCCTTCGAATATAAAAAAAGAAGCGCCAATATTTTGACGCAACTTTTTCTTTGTAGTTAGAATCTGAAGATGTCTTCGTTTGTAGATTTTTTCTTCTTTTTCTTTTTCTTCTTTTTTTTCTTCTTCTTGTCATAGTCCATACGATCTTTTGGGGACACATATTCATCTCTCATTGCATCCACCACAGATCTTGGTTTCCCATCGGAATACGTTCCACAGATGAACTTCTGACCAGATGAACTCATCGCGATATCTGCCACCTTTTCAATTGCACCTGTAATCATTTTTAAATTGACTGCCAATTTAAACACCATCCTTTCTCTCCTCTTAACTACAGATATATGATATATAAATGAATTTTCCATCTAAAAGACCCAGAAAAACACTATAGTAACAGGCTTTACTATAAAGTGAGGTGAAAGAAAGACTATGTATCACAAATTTACAAGAGCAAGTGGGATATATCGTGTCCCTATGCGAGAAGAATTTGACGAGGATATCTCCAATTATTTTAACGGAGATATCATTTTTAGTGAATATTCTATAATTGAAGAAGAGAATAAGAAATATGTGATAAGCCTTGATGGATTATTATATGATGCATATGATCAGAGATCAGGAACCCCATACTTTACAGAATCCGATGTTGCAGATACATCTGTAGTAAATCTAACAAAGGTTGGACTTGATGTATTTGATAAACCATATGGGAATATCGTTTATCATGCGGCTGTTGATGAACGGCTTATGATGTCCTTTATTTTCAAGAGAAAAGAAAATGGTGATATCTGGGTAAATGTCTCCTATCTGGATAAGGATAACAAATGGAAAGATGGATGTGTTATCTATAAGAATTATCGGAATAATTTTGCAAATCTCATGATTAATAAGTTTAAGTATACGACGGTACTTACTGATGGAATGATCGATAGAGAAAAGGTGGATGAGTTAATAAACACAGAACCTGAAATTCCGATTATGACATATGCAGCAACAAAAGGATCTAAGAAGAAAAGTGCGAAGAAAAAGACAACCAAGAAGAAGTCAACAACGACTTCAACAACAAAAACTTCGTTTTCTCTTAGCAAATCTGAACAGGAGAAATACAAAAGTAGTGCATCTTTTAAAACGGTTAGTGAACCAGCTGCAGATAAGATTTCACGAAATAGTGTAAAAGCAGCAGGTCGTGTAGATCTTTACAAGAATGCGAAAGCACTGGAACCAAAGATCAAGATCAATCATCCAGAGGTTGTCCAGAACCGTTATAATTATCCTGCATCAAAAAAGATTTCAAATAGCAAGAAGAAACCTGCGTATAAATATGATTATTCAACAAAGCCGTTGAGTAAAACAGATATTGATGCGATACATGAAGCAGAAGATCTGACAGTTCGTACTCTGCGCAAGAACTTTGATTACAATCGGAAATATTATAACCGATTCAAAAAAGCAATGCCAGATGATATCTTAACAAGAGGATTTATGCATATCTTTTTCACGAAACCAGATTTGAATCTTTTGAATTCTTCTGGAACAGCACTTCGTGGACAGATATCAAAGAATAGCTTCTTTAAATACAAGTGGATGCAGAAACAGGATCTGGTAAAAGAGTTGGTGTTATATTCTGGTGGTGATAGCTATTTCATGATGACATTATCGAATAAAGCAAGTAGCTTTACTCTTAATGATACGAATATCAAATATTCCGATTATGGGAAGAACTATCAGAATTACAGTATCATGCTTGGAAAAGGAATCTTCGAATCTTTGATTGGTGGAACTTTTGATATCAAGTATACTGATACCAGAGACCTTGATATTCTTGCATTGCATCATATGTGGATTCAGTACATCTCCAATGTCTATCATGGTGTATGGGATCCAAAAATCACTTATATCTGGAAGAAGATTATCGATTATGCATCTTCTGTAGATATCATTGTTACCGCAGAAGATGGTGAGACTATTTTGTACTGGTCTAAATACTATGGTGTATTTCCAATCAACGTCCCATTTTCGGCATTGTCATGGGATTCTGGTGCTGTTATTAGTAAACCAGATTATACAATCACATATGCTTATTCATGGAGAGAAGAGTGGGATCCGGCATCTTTAACAGAAATTAACATGAACTCATTCAAGAATAAGGTAGTAACTCAGGCGAAGTATGTTCCAATGTTCAATAACAACTATGGACGATCTGGGACTACATGGGTTGGTTCACCATTTGTTGAATTGGTGAAAGATATGAGTACAAAAGGAGGAAACTATGGACATGGAGTTGATTTCAAACTTCGTTTTCGTCCAGGTCCAATTTTATATTAAAAGGAAGGTGATGAGCCGTGGCTGAAACAGCTGAAACAATAGATCGTGACTATGTCGACAATTACTCCTTCAAAGAATTAGCTGTCGAACATATCATGCCAAACTTTTTCCCAGATATGGACCAGGAATCTCTGGTTACTGGGCAAACTGGAATGGTTGCTGAATTACTTGGTACCATCACTGAAGATACCTTCAATACCGGTTCTTCATTAATGGCAGAAGTATTTCCAAGTAGAGCAAAGATGGAATCATCTATCTATTCCAATGCTTCTGTATTCCAGCTTACAAATGCATTTGCAGAAGCATCAGAATGTGATTTCGTAATTGCAATTCCAGAAGCAGATATTATTGATAACTTTATCACAAAAACAGGAAAGAAATACAAATACTTTTATCTTGATAAGGATTTAACCATTGATGTCCAGGGAAAGCCATTTACCCTTGATTATGATATTGAAATCAGAGCAACTTATCGGGAATCCAAAGGAGTCTGGATTTACTCCGCAAAATACTTAATGGATGATTATACCAACTCGGTATCCCAGAAAAATGATCCATATGTAAAACTGAAGAAATGTGGAAAAATCATTGCACTTACCGTAAAGATGAGACAGTGTAAACGAACTGTCCTGTATGAGTCAATTACAGATAATGCAACGTTAAATTATCCGGTTATTGATGTATCTTATACAGGGAAATTACTTGGTTTTGATGTCTTATACAAAGCACCCGGTGATTCTGATTATAGCACACAACTTGCTACAAAGGTAATTTATTCATTACCAGAGAAAACACCATTCTGCTATTTCAAACCAATCAATGAACAGAAAGTAGAATTATCCTTTACTACAAAGGATGCTTATTTCCAGCCGAAGTTTAATTCAGAACTTATGATCATCGTTTATACGACACTTGGAGAAGATGGAAACTTCGATTATTACGATGGAAATGATTTCGTCGTATCAAAAGGAGACAAATACGAGTATCCAAATAGCTGGATGATTACTGCAAAACCAATCGGATCTGCAACTGGTGGTAAAGACCGATTGACAATTGAAGGTCTGCAGAAAATGACAGTCCAGGGATACACCACAGCAAACGCCCTTACGACTGAAAATGATCTTCAGACATACTTCGATAATTACAAATATAAATACAAGAGCTCTGTAAAGTTCTTGAAAAAGAGAAATGATGCCGTAGAATTATTATTCTCAGCATTTATGTATATCAAAAATGGTGATTATATTTATCCTACAAACACTCTCACTATGGATACCAATATCCTTGAGTTTGAGCATAAGGATGGAGGATTTTATAATCTGGATCCAGGATATCTCTTTAGTTATAAACAGGATGATTTGTACTATGTACCAATTTTGTATTACCCAGTTGACGGAGATGGTGAATGGTATGATGCAAAAGGGCATTACTTTAATGCAGATGGAACCCCAGATGCTTCAAAAGATATTACTATTGAGAAGTTAAAGGTAAAGATCACAATGAGGACTGTAAAAGCATCTGATGCTTCTTATTACAAGATGAATCTGGATACTGGTAACTATGATTATACCTATTCAACCGGTGTTATTGACAATGAAAATCATCATTCAATTACTTCAAAAGAACTCGCAGATAAACTTGTTGCAGGTGAAGTAACCCATGGATTCAAAGACAACATCAACAAAGGTTTTGATTTCATTGTAGACGAAGAAAAAGAAGTTGCTGCAAGGGTTGCATATATAAAGTATTTCGAAGAATACAAGAAAAAGAATGATAAACCGAATCTGTCATATGCAGATTATACTTACGAGTATACCTTCTATGACTATAAGAAAGACAATAACATTGATAACCGTATCATGGTATTTGATGTGGATTTCGAGAATTTCAAAGATGAAAAGAAGTTCATGTTTACGAATCCATTCATCTTAACCATTACAGAAACCAGTGGACTTGTATCGTATTTCCAGACATTCATTTCCAAAAATGCAGAATTAAACTTCGTAAAAGAAAACGATGACGATGCATTTTGTCAGTTCATTACTTACCATTTGGATGTCTCCAGAGATATTTCAAAGGATAAGTTATACAAGTTTAGACTTGAAGTTACTCCATCTACCGATCCAGATCAGGAGCACCCGTATATCAAAACCATATACGATGCTGAGAACCCTGAGTTGTTTACCTTATATGATGGAGCAAAACCATCATTATCAAACTTCAAGAAAGAATCTCTTGAGAATAACGATTTGAGGATCGTGTTAACATTCATGGATTCTGATGGTGGAGATCTTGGGTATATGGAAATGATTCCGACCCAGGGTAAAACATCTAGTGATCACTATGTATTTGAAGCTGAAGTTCACACAGACGATTATATTACATCTGCAAATACATTCCGACCAATTCACATTTGTCCGAAGTGTGGTGCAAAGATTTTAAGCTCATCAAACTTCAATGTGAAAAATCGGGATTATCATTGTGAGAAATGTGACAACTACTTCAAAGAGGGAATCATCAATATCAAAGAAAGTGATTCTTTGTTGATTCCAATTGATGGTGCAGTGATTCGTATCACAACTCTTTACAGAGATTATAATGATCCAGCACAAACCACAAATAACGAACTTGCTCAGTATGATTCCACATACAATGGATACATCTGGACAAACATCTACAATACACAGGATGATCCAATCACATTCATCAAACCTTTGGATATGATGCGTAGTGTTATCACATACAAGGATTTCCGATCTCCTGGTATTAGTGCAATGGATTGCACAATCAGTGATATCCCATTACTGAAGTATTCTATCCTTGCATATAAGGATGAAGGAATGACAATTACAGATCCATTACTTTCTGATGATATTGGAAAATTTCAGTATTTTATGGATACTTTTCTTGCGAATTATGCAATCTTACAGGAAGCAAAGAATTATCTTGGTGGAATGAATATCGATGCAAAGTTCTATAACAGCTATGGAAAGAGTACGAACTTCATGATCGGTAATGATCGTTCCAGTGAGCTGATTGATACAAACAACATCTCTATTGATCTTGTAATCACATTGATTGCAGGTGTTGATGAGTTTACATGTACAGAGGAACTGAAAACGTACATCAAGAATTACATCGAAACGATTAACTCCGATGGAACGAATGATCTGTATATTTCAAACCTCATTCGAAATGTAGAGACAAACTTTGCATATGTTGACCATATCGTATTTGATAAGATCAATGATTATCCAACGGAGTATCAGTCCATCAGTAATGAATTCATCAGTTTGGACAATCTTACCAAAGAGGAACGTAGAAAATTCGTTCCAGATATCCTTGTTATCAATAAGAATAACGTACGGATTACGATTAATCAACCAGAACTTTAAAGACAGGACAATTTCATAATGAATAAACGATAAAGGAGTTGAGAAAGAGATGACTTTAAATGAAAATAAAACGGCTGTATCTGACTTCATTTCAAAGTTGGAAGCAGATGAAATTGCAGAGCGTAATGCCCATGCAATTCGAAATAAGCGTTCTACAAAATTTAATATCCTTCATTCCAAAGAGGATGAATCGAAAGCTCTTATAACAGGTGAGATCTTTGCAAAAATCTACAGAGATGCACTCCCGTTGGATGAGAGTTATAAGATCGGAGCTGGTCCGGATCTTGATAATGGTGTTACTTTATTTATGCAGAAGCATTGTAAATGTGATAACCCATACAAATACATCTCAGAGAAAGCAGAAACATCAACCTCTGCAAAAGAAATGTGTGAAGCAGTTGATGAACAGATCGGTGAATACTTCCGGAAATTCTATGAATCCCTCGACGAAGTAGATGCTGATGATATTGATATGCCAGAAGAAGACAGAAAGTCTATTGTGGATAAAATCAGTGCAGATATGGGATATGATGAAGTATCCCAGATCATCAATGATCATGTAAAAGAGACTGTGCAGGATGAGATTAACCGTACCAAAGAGGAAGACGAGCATATGAAAGAGCTTGAGAATACTCTTGCTAGTGATGAAACACTCACAACAGAGTCCGCAATCGATGAAAAGCTCGAGAGAATGGGTGAAACAAAACGTCCGTACAAACCAACCCTCTTCAATGGTATCATGATCAACAAGACAGACTGTTATACAGAATCCGGTCTTGATGAAGAGCATGTCGGAAAGAAAGCATTCTTTGAATCTGTCAAAGAATATACTCTTTGGGATATGATGGCAACCTTAGGTATTGAAAACTACAATGAGAATACAATTGATTTCATTGCAGATCAGTATGCAAGAGGAAATATGTAAATAAGAGATAAATGAGAGATGAGTAAAACTTAATTACTCATCTCTCATATCTTTTTTTAGAAAACTCCAAATATGTCGTCGTTTCCACCTGGATTATATCTACCACCTGAATTTACACCATTCAGTTCATCAATCAAACTAAAATCACCATTTGAGTAATCATCAAAATACGCACTGGTATCTGATGACATTGCATTTTCATACACGTCACTATGAACCAATCCTTTTTCATGTAAGATTCGTTCTTTTTCCTGTTCTCGTAACAGGGTTTCTCGATACATATCTTCGTATGATGGCTGTGATTTTCTACCAGATTCTGCAGATACAAATCCTGCAACAGAGTCCGGGAGATCAATCGTGTTTATTTCGTCTGGTTGATACAATCCCTGATTATCAGCATCCAATGCTACAACATCTGCTTTACTGAATCCGAAAGAATCCAGGTTATTTCCATAATAGTATACATACATACCAATGAGGTAAGACATAATACTATCATCGTGCCATGGTTCCTGTGCTAAGATCTTTGTACCTTTTTGCACAAGTTTTGTAATATCTCTCGTTACATTTTGACCGACAAATTCCTCTTTATGTGTTTTGATACGATCTGCAAGAATGGTAAACATTGCATCTCGTGATTTTGGACCTGTCCAAACACCATAATAGGTTTTCTCTCTTGCTTTTCTTCGTAAGATAGATTCGGTATTCCCAATTTCATCCATGTTTTCATCAGCAAGTTCTTTATGCTTATCAAAGTATATACGCCCTGCAATTTGTGGTCTACGAAGAAGCATTTGTATAAGAAACTGTCCTACATGATTTCGCTCGATACACATGATCGCACGAGGAATGTAATCTGTTACCAATTCAGTCAGACAAGCCATCCAATCCACATCACCAACATATGAGCATTCAAACTCGGCAACAACTGCAGTTGAATATGGATTTATAACAGTAAATGCATTCGAGTCCTTATTGGATCCATTCGAACAGTCAACACCAACGATATATGGGATATTCTTATTAAATTCCTCGTAGATGTCCATCTGATAATACTTGTTTAACATAACAGAACGTATTGGTTTCTTTGCAAGATCAATGATCTTATCCAAATCATCACGATCATACGGTGAATTGGATGAACCGCGTAATCTCTGTAACAGGATCTCACGACGAACGGTAATCATGTTACCGATCTTTTGCGAGATATTTCTAAACCACTCATTTGTAAGACCAATCTGTGAATAAGAGTATTCCATATAGAATACGCCATTTCGATCACCTTTCTGAGAAAGTTCGCGTAATTCGTCAATTGGTTTATTGTAAAATGTATCATTCCAGGTACAGCATTTATTCAGTAATAACTCACCACGTCGTCCAGCATCAGTATCAGTATCTCCAGGAGTTGCCAATAGTTATAAAACTACCCAGACTATATCACCATCTGACATATTCTATTACCGAATATAATCAGAGCCACCCGTTTCGGTTTTACCCTACCTTTCGTCATAAAGACCTACTCGCTTCGTGTAGATATTTCAATCTACCTTATTTTCAACCAGCCTAATCAAAAGATTATTTAGATATTTCTATCAATGCTGATATCTAGCTTTCCCTAGTCGTTGAGCATTTTTCCATGTTTTGTCTTAATTTTAAAATCTTATCATAATATCGTCTTCCTATTTTGTCACGTTTAGTGACTTTTTTACCACAGAAATATTGTAGTATAGTTTTATTCGTGCAACCAGAATTAATCATTTCGACCATTTTATCAATCTCATCTGAAGTGAATTTTGGCTTTGATTTAGATATTATACAGTTTGGTATGTCATATTCAGAACTAATCGTTTTATGTCGTTTCCCACTTTTAATGGAGAATATTAATGCATAAAATGCCCTATTATTTATTTTATTTTCTCCAGTAAGAGCAGCATAGGTTTCAGAACAATCAAATCCAGATTCAAGTGATTTACAGATTTCTCTGACTAAATCCTCGGTATACACAGCATTTGGTGCATTAGGTCCAGAATTAGTTTGTAATCCCATCTTTATTGCATGTCTTGTATTACCACCCGGTGTAGTCCATTCAAGGTTTTTATAGTAATTTTTCGCCTTATTCCCATCCAAGTGATTAACAATGTTTTTTGTAGGATCATCATTTTTTATAAAAGTATATGCAACCATTCTATGTATTCCGATTGGTGATTTGTATTTTTTGTCATTTATTATTCTGATTATTCCAACCCTCTTGTATCCATCTTTATCAAAATGAAACTTTAATTCTTTACAAGTTACAAATGAAAATACCCTGCCATAATTTGAAATAACATATTTGTATTTATTTACACCAGGATACTTTAAAAATTTAAATTCTTCATCATCATATATTTTTGCATCATAAAAAGATTCTAATAATTTATTCATGTGAATATTCACCTCCATTACCTTAAAGTCATGGTAATAAATATTCACCCATGGAACTTCGCTGCGGATTGTCTGTATTCTTAACCTTGATTACCATATCTCCGGAGTTACCCTTTGCCCCATAAATATCACTACTTATGGTTGGTAGTTAAGACATAAACCAGCGTATTGAAATAATTCAATATGTCTATCAATATGATAGAAGTTCCCCGCAATTAGAGTGGGACTTGTATTACGAATCACTTCGTAATCACGCCACATTTAACGTGAAAATTCTCCCATAGAGAGCACCTTTTTCTCGTGATAAACGAGCAGATGTCTCGAATGTTGATACTGAGTTTTCGACGATAACGTCAATGTATGGTGTAAACTCCACCTCATCGAAATGAAGGAATGGAGCAGAAAGACCTCGACCGATACCAAGTGCTGATTCATAAGAAGTAGCCTTTGGTTTTACGATAATGAGGTTATGTGTAATTGGATGTTCAAGACGTGTTGCAGATTTCTTTTGCTTTACCAATTTACCATCGTCATCAATAATAAACTCATAACGAAGATATTTTGGTAAATATCCAATAATATCTGCAAAGTCACGTAAGTTGGTTTTTGCATTATCCATATCCTTATTAATAAAGATAAACGTAGCACGGGATGTACCAAATGAATACGCCCATGTTTGTGCAGCTAATGCTGATTTTGTTTTACCCTGCTCATTTTTGTTAATCTCTATGTCTCCATAGATGATCAGGCTATATCTTTATCTTAATCATTCTTTTACCAAATGATTAAGAACCTCCCGTTTCGGTTTTTCCC
>ULPD01037254.1_pt1 | contig 18617 bp, 15 predicted proteins | sample 1953161 | NCBI WGS metagenome assembly ULPD01 (sample SAMEA4835619, study PRJEB28245) | human gut metagenome | biome: gut microbiome; material: fecal sample | place: Denmark | collected 2008
GGAGCCTATTCAGTCGTGAAAGCATCTTATACGTGGCGCGACTGCCAGTTGTCGTTGTCGTGGGCAAATCCACTTGACAATAACTACAAGGCATACGAGAACGAACTGCTGAACCGTAATCTTTATAAGCATACCATCGGCTATTCGAGGGGCAACGGCAACCAGGTGGCTCTAAGCATTTCGTGGCGGCTTAGCCGAGGTGGCAGGCATAAGGCTGCAGAGAGGAGGATAAGGATGAGCGATACGGATAATGGTATTATGAAATAAAAAAGTCTATTATTCTTTGCAAAAATGGTTGTATGTAAAAATAAAAGTATAACTTTGTGGACAGTTTGATTAAATAAAACTAATTTGTCATGGTTAAAATCACATTTCCGGATGGTTCTGTTCGTGAGTACGAGCAGGGCGTAACGGGGTTACAAATCGCCGAGAGCATTTCGCCGGCTCTCGCTCGCAACGTTGTATCTTGCGGTGTCAATGGCGAAACAGTTGAACTCAACCGTCCTATCAACGAGGATGCAATTATCGCTCTTTACAAGTTTGAGGACGAGGAAGGCAAACACACTTTCTGGCACACTTCTGCCCACCTCTTGGCTGAGGCGCTGAAGGAACTCTATCCGGGCATACAGTTCGGCTTTGGTCCGGCTGTGGAGAATGGTTTCTTCTACGACGTTATGCCGAAGGAGGGTGATGTCATCAGTGAGAACGACTTCCCCAAGATTGAGGCTAAGATGAAGGAACTGGCTAAGAAGAACGAAGCTGTCGTTCGTCGCGATGTGTCAAAAGCAGAGGCTCTTGCTGAGTTCAAGGCTGACGGTCAGGAGTACAAGTGCGAGCATATCGAGGAAGACCTCGAGGATGGCACAATTTCTACATACACACAGGGCAACTTCACCGACCTTTGCCGTGGTCCGCACTTGATGAACACAGGTGCTATCAAGGCTGTGAAGATTACGAGCGTAGCCGGTGCGTTCTGGCGTGGCGATGCAAAGCGCGACCAGATGACTCGTATCTACGGTATCTCGTTCCCGAAGAAGTCGATGCTCGACGAGTATCTCCTCATGCTTGAGGAGGCTAAGAAGCGCGACCACCGCAAGATTGGCAAGGAGATGGAACTCTTCATGTTCTCTGACCGTGTAGGTAAGGGTCTGCCTATCTGGCTTGCTAAGGGTACACAGTTGCGTCTGCGCTTGCAGGAGTTGCTCCGCAAGATGCTTAAGCCGTACAACTACGAGGAGGTTATCACTCCGGGTATCGGTGGCAAGAGCCTGTACGTGACTTCGGGCCACTACGCTCACTACGGCAAGGACGCTTTCCAGCCTATCCACACACCGGAGGAGGACGAGGAGTATATGCTCAAGCCAATGAACTGTCCGCACCACTGCGAGGTGTTCGCACGCAAGCCGCGTTCGTACAAAGATCTGCCGTTGCGCATCGCAGAGTTCGGTACTGTATTCCGCTATGAGAAGAGCGGTGAGCTTCACGGCTTGACACGTGTTCGTACCTTCACCCAGGACGACGCTCACATCTTCGTGCGCCCAGAGCAGGTAAAGAAGGAGTTCGAGAACATCATCGACATCATCCTTAAGGTGTTCCGCATCTTTGGTTTCGAGAACTACGAGGCACAGATTTCACTTCACGACCCGAAGGATACTGAGAAGTACATCGGTAGCGAGGAGATTTGGGCAGAGAGCGAGAACGCTATCCGCGAGGCTTGCCGCGAGAAGGGTCTTGAGACTCACGAGGAGGTAGGCGAGGCTGCGTTCTATGGTCCGAAGCTCGACTTCATGGTGAAGGACGCTATCGGCAGACGTTGGCAGCTTGGTACAATCCAGGTTGACTACAACTTACCGCAGCGCTTCAAGCTCGAGTATACTGCAGAGGACAACTCTAAGCAGACACCGGTTATGATTCACCGCGCTCCGTTCGGTTCGCTCGAACGCTTCACAGCCGTACTCATCGAGCATACAGCAGGTCACTTCCCATTGTGGCTCATCCCTGATCAGGTGGCTATCCTCCCGATTTCGGAGAAGTACAACGACTACGCTCGCGAGGTGAAGACATTCTTCGATAAGGCTGGCGTACGCGCACTCATCGACGACCGCAACGAGAAGATCGGCCGCAAGATTCGCGACAACGAGCTCAAGCGTGTTCCGTACATGGTTGTAGTTGGCGAGAAGGAGGCTGCAGAGGGTCTCGTTTCTATGCGTAAGCAGGGTGGTGGCGAGCAGGCTACCATGACTAAGGAAGAGTTTGCAAAGCGCATCTGCGATGAGGTTGCAGAGCAGCTGAAGCTTGCAGAGGATTAAATTACGTAGGAGTCTACGGCATCCTTGCCGTGGACATGTGGTATGAGAAAGATTGCTCACACCTCCTATGCTATAATTTATCAATGCCCATTAATCAGATTTCAATGTCTGACTAATGGGCATTTCTTTTGTCGCTTTTTCAAGCGAAGTTGAGGAGTTGAGATGGTGAGGAGTTGAGATGGTGAGTGTTGTAAGATGTTGAGATGTTGAGGTGTTGAGGTGAATAAAAATGGGGCAAATTTTTGCTATTTCGCATATAATAACTAATTTTGTACTTATGAGTGAACCATTAGCTGAAAGAATGCGCCCGCGCTCGTTTGACGATTATGTCGGACAGCAGCATTTAGTGGGCAAGGATGCCGTCCTGCGCAAGATGATTGAGAGCGGACGCGTGTCCTCCTTTATATTGTGGGGACCGCCCGGAGTGGGCAAAACCACTCTCGCACAGATTATTTCGCATCGTCTTGAGACACCGTTCTACACGCTTAGTGCCGTGACGAGTGGTGTTAAGGATGTGCGCGACGTGATAGAGCGTGCCAAGAACGGACGCTTCTTCAATTCGGCTTCGCCCATTCTCTTCATCGACGAGATTCACCGCTTCAGCAAGTCGCAGCAGGATTCGCTGCTCGGCGCTGTGGAGCGAGGCATCGTCACGCTCATAGGTGCCACCACAGAGAACCCGTCGTTCGAGGTGATACGCCCGTTGCTGTCGCGCTGTCAGCTGTATGTTCTGAAACCTTTGGAGAAGGAAGACCTGCTGCAACTGCTCAACCGCGCAGTTACAACTGACGTTGAACTCTCGAAGCTTAATATCCAGCTGAAGCAGACCGATGCCTTGCTGCGCTATAGCGGTGGCGACGCACGCAAGTTGCTCAACATCCTGCAGCTCGTCGTTGAGTCGTGTCCCGGCGATCAGATTGTGATAGACGACGAGATGGTTGTGGCGTGCCTGCAGCAGAACCCGCTTGCATATGATAAGGAAGGCGAGATGCACTACGACATTATATCGGCGTTCATAAAAAGTATACGCGGAAGCGACCCTGACGGCGCACTCTATTGGATGGCACGGATGATAGAGGGTGGGGAAGACCCGCAGTTTATAGCCCGTCGCCTCGTCATTAGTGCGGCTGAGGATATCGGACTCGCCAATCCCAATGCACTTCTGCTTGCCAATACCGCCTTCGACGCGGTGATGAAGATTGGTTGGCCCGAAGGACGCATACCGCTGGCTGAGGCTGTGGTATATCTTGCTACAAGTCCGAAGAGCAACTCGGCGTATCTCGGCATCAATCACGCCTTGGAGATTGTGCGTCAGACTGGCAACCAGCCAGTTCCGCTCCATCTGCGCAATGCTCCGACGAAGTTGATGAAGGACCTCGGCTACAGCGATGGCTACAAGTATTCGCACGATTACCCCAATCACTTTGCCCCACAACAGTATATGCCCGATGCGCTTAAGGATACACGCATCTGGCAACCGCAACATTCGCCAATCGAGGAGCGGCAGTATCAGCACATGCTCCAGTGTTGGGGCGATAAGTATAAGAACTAAGGATGAAATCGAAGGAAAGATATAATCCAACCAATAATTTTACAGGAATATGAAGATTGTAGTATTAGACGGTCAGGGCGTCAACCCTGGCGATATCTCTTGGAATAGAATTGAAGAACTCGGCGAACTTACCGTTTATCCGCGCACAGCGCCCGAAGAAGTGCTGCAGCATGTGGGCGACGCAGAGATTGCGCTTACTAACAAGACGGTGTTCGACGCCAACATCATAGCCCAGCTCAAGAACACGAAGTATATCGGTGTGCTTGCTACTGGCTACAACGTGGTAGACACAAAGGCGGCACGCGAGCGTGGCATCGTTGTGACGAATATTCCGGCGTACAGCACAGACAGCGTAGCACAGATGGTGTTCGCTCACTTGCTCAATGTCTCTAACCATGTAGAACACTATGCTGAGGAGACGCGCAACGGAGTGTGGAGTCGTTGTCCAGACTTCTGCTACTGGAATAAGCCGCTCTTTGAGCTTGCAGGCAAGACTCTCGGCATTGTAGGACTTGGAAACATTGGCATGAAGGTGGCGCAGATAGCGCAGGCGTTCGGCATGAACGTGCTTGCGTACACAAGCAAGACTCCTGATCAGCTCCCAGAGGGTATTCGTAAGACAACGCTCGACGGACTATTCGGCGCTTCTGATGTCGTATCGCTGCATTGCCCGCTTACAGACACAACACGCGAACTGATGAACAACACTTCTATCGAGAAGATGCGTGACGGCGCGATACTCATCAACACTGGTCGTGGACCTCTTGTGAACGAAGCAGATGTAGCCGACGCACTTGCTTCGGGCAAGCTCGGTGCTTATTGTGCCGATGTGCTTTCATGCGAACCACCATCGCCGTCAAATCCTCTTGTCGGTGCACCACATGCATTCATCACGCCACACGTAGCATGGGCTACGCTTGAGGCTCGTCTGCGCTTGATGGATATCGCCGTGAACAACATCAAATCGTTTCTTGAAGGCTCACCTACTAATGTTGTTAACTAAATATGATGCCTACAGAAGATATCTACCAGCCCCTACTTAACGTTATTGAGTTTCTGGGTACTTTCGCCTTTGCTATCTCTGGCATCCGTCATGCCGCAGCCAAGCGCTTCGACTGGTTCGGAGGCTTCGTATGTGGCGTTGCCGTGGCTATCGGTGGAGGTACGCTGCGCGATATAATGCTCGGCGTAACGCCGTTCTGGATGACTTCCTCTATTTATCTCATCTGTACGTTCATGGCGCAGATGTTCGTCATCGTCTTTGCGCGATCGTTGAAAAGTCTTGACAATACGTGGTTCTTCTTCGACACGCTCGGCTTGGCGCTCTTCACCGTAGCCGGCTTGCAGAAGACACTCGACTGCGGTCACGCCTTCTGGGTGGCTATAATCATGGGTACCATAACGGGTTCGGCAGGCGGTGTCATCCGCGACGTGCTGTTGAACAACGTGCCCGTCATCTTCCAAAAGGAGATATACGCTATGGCGAGCATCATCGGCGGATTGTCTTATTGGGCACTCGTAGAGCTTGGTTGCGATATGACCATTTCTGTTATCATCGCCTTCCTCCTTATCGTAGCAATACGCATCCTCGCCGTGAAGTACCACATCTCACTGCCAGTGTTGCGAGGGGAGGAATAGTTATCCATGGAGAAGCAGCCGGAGTCCGAAGAAGACCTTCTCGAACATCGTACCGACGGCACCGATGCCTTCGACACCCTCTATATCGGCTGCGAGAAGTTCCCACAGCACGATTTATATCCAATTGCTATTGGTGGTGTGAGATAATTGTATTAAATATTGTTAATCGGGGGGGTAGTGATAAAAAGTTGTACCTTTGCGTAAAATAACATTTAACGCATAAAAATATTCTAATTATTAACAATAAATTATTTATTATGAAGAAAATTTTCTCATTTCTCACGATTGCTTTGGTAGCAATTTGTGCATTCTCATTCGCTTCATGTAGTAGCGATGACGACGATGAAAAGTTCTCAACCTCTGATGTCGTTGGAACTTGGGTAACCACATCTGTTCAAACCTCAGATGGCATCTGGGTGGATTTGACCAATCCTCTTTATGCAAGCCAGCGTGCTTATGCTAATTTCAAAAGTGATGGTACTTATATTGGTTGGGGATCTCTTGGCTATGGAACAGGAACGTGGAAACTCAAAGGCAATACTCTTACAACTTATGTTGATGGTGAAGTATATATAACATACAAGAATATTACGCTCAATGGAAACGATATGTGTGGTACCATGAGTCAAGGTAGCACTTCAATGAATTTCAAAGCTAAAAGGCAGTAAAAATAATGAAGCGGAACACTGCCTAATCACCCTTTACTATACGCCTTTGTCTTGCGCCCAACGCAGGATGAAGGCTTTTCTTTTTTTTCAGTGGTATGCTCCGTATTCAGTACCTCCTTCGCTTCGCTCTTCGCACCTTTTAATAAGACTGTGCAAGTCGAGTGCAGAACACAAGCTCGCTTGAATATTCTGCCGAGGCGCAGTCTGTCTTATCAAAGAGATCCACAGTTCCCACGGCGCAGGAGGTGAAGAAGCAGGAGCCGGTCACGCCGCCGGTAGAGGAAAAGCCTAAGAAAAGAAGAGGGCGCAAGCCTAAGGCTGAAAAGGCTGCTTAGGCAGCCTTCCACTTCCACCCGGCTCGAAGGAGTCGGGTTTTATTATGTCACTGCGGCAATATCGTAGCAAGTCCGCACTTGCCTCCGTTCCATTGGAAAACCCTTTGTCCTTCGAGCAGGGTGGGGGAACGCAGCGGTCTTTTATTTGTTAATAAAAGGGTTTTATCTTTGAAGAAAAATCTTCAAATGTATGCTTACAATCAGATATTCACCTCAGGACTTCAGCTTCACTTCGTCCATCCCAGACCGCATTGACATCTCCACCGATGCTGTTTCTGTCAAGGTTGCGGTGATGGCTGGCACCACGACATTATTTGACACTGACCTCTTCCCATACAACAAGATAGTATCGCTCTATGATCTGCGAAGTATCATTGAGGAGTACATGAAGGCACGCATGCTCACTCATGCCGTCTTTGTCGTCAAGGCTAACACCGCTTCCGAGGAAGCGATGACGCAGGAGCGAACCAAGGATGAACATACCGTACTGGAGTGGTGCAGTGTACATACAGCACCACTTCCTTACTACACTTTCATCGTTCGTGCTGCCATGCAATGCAAGGCAGTGCGTTTCGTTCTTGGCTCTCCCTAACAAGACTCTCACTTGCTACACGGAATGTCTCATTCACGCTGCCAGTGAACCTATACCGCGTGTTGTTCGGCTTGAAGAAAACCCTATCAATTATACCGCGTTGCGCTTGTGTGCCGTCAACGTGATGCCGGAGCTATAGCTCTACGGCTACATGCCTCGGACTCACTACGTTCTATGACGACAAGTCGGCATACGAACACGAAGTGGAGTCTTCAATGCTTTTCTTCGAGCAAGCCAACCATATTTCGCAGCTGCTACTTACAAATGAGATATACATCAACGAACAATCCGGAGCGCAGCTGCCAATCATCATCACTGATCTCACCAGTGAGGTCTCCGATGCTGACAATGCCACGAACTCTATAAAATTCAAGTGGAAGTACGCCAAGCATAGTTTCCCGGCTGCATCCAAGCTGCCGCTCAACATCTTCGACACTCCATTCCACCGCACGTTCGACTAATCCCCACGCCAATGCAATCAATACACATCAGCACACTCAGAAAAATCCTCGACTCTCCCGAACCCATCGACATCCGTCTATGGACGCGCAACGGCGAAATCCAATACTGGCGCCGCTGCATCTCCCTCAGATACGACTTCTACAAAGGCACAAGACGAATGAAGCTGCTGGACTCTAACGAAATCCGGCAGCTTCGAGACGTGTGTATATTTGAGGTGAATGGGATTGAGGTGTATATGTAAAAAGGGATGTATTGTATAAAAAAGAAAGGCGGCATCTCCCGTATATGGGATGCCGCCCGTAGGGTTTATTTTTGTCCCGATAGTTCATATACTCCAACTGGTAATTACCACTCCCACAACAAAAGTTGATTTGCAAATGTATTTTCGTTTAAATCGTTTTACATTGTTCTTTATTGACGACCCTATCTCTAAACAACTTCATATCTGTAAAGTTTCTACATATATTTTGAACTATATCTAAATAATTATCTCTTCCATCATCCCATTTATGATAATATGGCTTAATAGATACGCAGTTCTGATGCTCAAAGACCGTATTTAATAGAGTCCTGTCAGAATTACCGCAGGAATGTCCCAATATTACAACTTGGAAAAGTCCAGAATTTATGAATTCTAGCAAATTCCGGTAGTTTCTTGTTTCCAAATACTTCACCGACTTTACATAATTAAGCAACTCATTGTCGTTTCTATCAAGTATTTCTTGGTAGTCCTTGTCAAGTTCATCACCATACCCAAAGATGATATTCTCAGGATAATCTAAATCCCCATGAATATAGTTAGTTATATCATCGTATCCGCTATACATTTTTACCGTTGGAGTATAGTTAAAACTCAAAAGCATTGTTTTACGTGGTCTCAGCTTCCGTGCATATTTTCTTTTATCTTTATGAACTTCATCGGCTTCTGACGCTAAAAAACCAAGGTTTTCTAAAGATCTTTTCATGTCTCTAGTTGAAAAATCCCAAGAGTCAAAGGTAGCGTGTATGACTTCATCGATTTCTTTCTTCGGAGAAGCGTTTACAAGAGTTCTTAGGTATTCCACCAATTTGTTTTTAACAAATTTCATCTGTTCATTAAGATCTTTTGTCGTATACTTACAGTTTGAACCGTCAGTACCTCTTTTTAATAACTGATAGTAGTCGTTCTCTATATCTACCCATCCTTTAGTTTTCATTGACTGTAGAATGGTTTCAAAGAACTTGCTACATTCAAAAGAAAAAATATCTGGAGAATCCCGAATATACTCTATCACCTCATTGCCCAAAAACTTTTCCTTCAAAAACTTATCTTTAATAAAGTAATTACTTTCATAAACAAACCCTTTCCAACTACTAAGATTTTTACCTATAATGGTCAACTTGCAGAGACAGTCTTCTGAGACGGTTGTGTCGTTTTGAATAAACGAATTTACTCGCTTGTCCCAATACCAATTAATGAAATCCATATAACTAGTTTTGAGACCGTGTGCGATGTCGAATCCGTTACCTATGATAACTAATCTATTCATTTACTAAATTATTAAACGCATTTTGTCAGTAAGAAACTGCAGCTTTATACTATTGTTATTTGAAATCCTTCTCAGTCAGAATTCCTTTCTTTGCCTCTTGAGGACTTGTTGCGTCCTTATAGAATATCCAACACTCTATATATTTGCCACTGTAAACAGAAGAGTGAGCTTGTTGAAATATCCAACCTTTTTCTACCATATAGTTAGCGGCATCTACCATGCTATGAAAATTTATAATCTCACCATTCTCATCCACAAATTTTAGTTTACTGCTCAAACTGCCCCAAATAGTATAAGAAGCGTTTTCACCAAAATCGAAAATAATTTTAAGACCAGTTCCCAATTCTTTTTCGATTCCTTTCACTTCGCAATAATATCTACGAGTTTCTGCAAATCCTAACCATGTTATCATGCATAAGAAAAATGTTAATACTATTCGCTTCATATTTCATATATCTTTTAGAGAGACTTTTTATTTTTTGAAAATTCCTATAACAGGAACTGTTTTCTCGTTGCCTTCAACGTTCATATAATGATAAGTTCCAATTATTCGAAAACATTCACCTTTTGACAAATTGATTATTTGATTGTCATAGAATGCTGATTCTTCTGTAGCTAAGAACTTTACGGCTGTGCCATATCTTAATCCTCCTTCAAGTTTATTTGTGAATATTTCATCATAAGTCGCCAAAGCACTGCCATCAGGCAATACCTGTACCACCTTAAATGATCCTTCTATTACTTCTGGTTTTGGTTTGTCGAACAACACTAAATCTTTGTTCTCAGAACTTGGGTTGGAAATGTTTGCTGCTGCACAAAAGAAAAGAACAAAAACAAGAACAACACCTGTTATTAGTCCTCCTACATAAGTTAGAATGAATTTTAATCGTGTACTCATAATTAATTATTTCTATTTGATTTGTTTAAGTTATACAAAGGTACATATAATTATTTAACAATCGTATATGTTTTACTGCAAAATCAAAATAGTGGATAAGTCCTTTTATCTATTATTTGCGAGATTATAATTGGAAATCTCGGTTTAGTGAAAATATTTCTGTAACTTTGTATCATTGAAATCTAAATTTTGAAACTGAATTACAGTTAATACAACAGACCTTATCGTTGATTGATAAAATACATACATAAACAATGGCAAAAAAAGCAACAAAGGCAAAACCTACCAAAAGCATGGAGGAAGCTCTGTGGGAGTCGTGCAACAAGATGCGCGGATCGGTGGAGCCTTCCGAATACAAGCATGTGGTGCTGAGTCTTATCTTCCTGAAATATGCCGGCGACCATTTCGACCAAAAGCATAAGGAGATTTGTGAGCAGTACGGCGATGACTATGCTGACATGGTGGAGTTCTACGCTCAAGACAACGTGTTCTATATCCCTGCAGAATGTCGTTGGTCGTATATCATGGAGAACGCCAAACAGGACAATATCTTCCAGATTATTGACGACGCACTTGCCAACATCGAGAAGTCTAACAAGCAGCTTGATGGTGCTTTGCCTTCCAACTATTACAGCAATCTCGGACTCGACCGCTCCAAGTTTGCCGCCTTGCTCGACGAGATTAACAAGCTTGACACGCTCAAAGACGAGGAGAACGACATCATCGGTCGTGTCTACGAGTTCTTCCTGGGCAAGTTTGCCATTGCTGAGGGTAAGGGCAAGGGTGAGTTCTACACGCCGAAGAGCATCGTGAATCTTATTGCAGAGATGATTGAGCCATACGACGGCAAGATTTATGACCCGTGCTGCGGTTCGGGCGGCATGTTCGTACAGTCGATGAAGTTCGTTAAAGCGCACCATGGCAACCAGAAGAACATCTCGGTCTACGGACAGGAATATACCAAAACCACATACAAGCTGGCACGCATGAACCTCGCCATACGTGGCATCAATGCAGACATACGTCTTGGCGATACGTTCCATAACGATCAGCATAAGGACTTGAAGGCTGACTATATAATGGCTAATCCGCCGTTCAACCAAAGCGGATGGCGCACGGAAAATGAACTGACCAGCGACCCTCGATGGGCTGGCTTTGACGTGCCGCCTACGAGCAACGCCAACTACGGATGGATTCTCAACATTCTCTCTAAGCTCTCCACCGACGGTGTGGCAGGCTTTATCCTTTCTAATGGTGCTCTTTCGGCTGACAGCACGGAGTTGGCTATCCGCAGGAAACTGTTGGAGATGGGAAAGGTGGAGGCGATAGTCATCTTGCCACAAAAATTATTCTACTCTACAGGTATAAGCGTTACGCTTTGGATACTGAACAACAACAAGAAAGCACGCTGCGTAGAGAAGAACGGCGAGGAACGTCATTATCGTGACCGCGAGAAAGAGGTCGTGTTTTTTGATATGAGACAGAAAGGAATCCCTTATGAAAAGAAATTTATAGAACTATCACAAGAAGATCGAGATGAAGTGACAAGTTTCTATCATGCTTGGCAACAGGTCGGTTGGCAAGACAAATATCATGATATTCCAGAGTTTTGTTATGCTGCAACCATTAAGGAAATCGAAGATAATTCTTTCTCGTTAATTCCAAGTAAATATATAAGATTTGAAAACAAAGATGAAAAGACGAACTTTGATGAAAAAATAGCTGAGTTACAAAAAGAACTTGGTTTTCTTTTTAAGGAAGAAGAGCAAACACGTTCAGATTTGTTCCAGATGTTGTCATCTTTTGGTCTTGATTTAAAATGATAAAAGAAAGCTACATAAAATTAGGCGAGTTTATAGAACAATGCAATGAGCGCAACATAAATGAATATTATGGGGCAGACGAGTTGCGTGGTATAAATAATGAGGGCAATGTAATGCCTTCTAAAGCTAATATAATTGGAGTTTCATTTCATACCTACAAGATAGCTCATAAAGGATATTTTATATATAACCCTGCGCGTCTTGATATTGGGTCCATATCTTGTCTGCAAGAAGAAGTTGCCATCTTTTCTCAAATGTATGTTATCTTCAAGATAAAGGAAGAATGTAAGAACACTCTTCTTACAGAATATTTGTGGATGTGGTTTAAACGAAAAGAATTTTTCCGATATGTTGCGTTTGTGAATTTTGGTAGTGTTCGTGAAATGTTCACTTACGAAGATATGTGCAACGTAATGCTCCCTGTTCCTCCAATCGAGGAGCAGCACCGTATCGTGTCTGAATATCAGACTGTGGAGCGCCGCATTGCAAACAACGAGGCACTTATACAAAAACTCGAAGAAACCGCACAAGCTATTTATCACCATACTTTCGTGGAAGGAATTGATGAAGAAAATCTACCCGAGGGTTGGAGAAAAGGGACTATAGAAGAGCTGTGTTGTGTTAAGGATGGAACTCATGATTCTCCTAAAACATGTAAATGTGGTTACCCTCTTATTACTTCTGTTCATTTGAAACCATATAGTTTGCTTTTGGGTCAAGCATACAATATATCTACGGATGATTTTAATAAAATTAACGAAAGAAGTCTTGTTGAAGAGAAAGATATTCTTTATAGTATGATTGGAACTATAGGGTCTATTCATTATGCAATAAACAAAAGGAAAGATTATGCTATAAAAAACATGGCATTATTTAAAACTTCAAAATGTTTAGATTATGCTGAATTTATTTTATGTACTTTGAAATCTCTTAAAACAGAAAACTACATCAAAGCATCTGTTTCTGGATCAACTCAAAATTATGTTACACTGAACATTCTTAGAGGTATTCCAATTACAATTCCAGATATTGAAGCGATAAATAGATATCATGATAAATCTAAATATTTATTTTATTATATAGGTCTGTTAGCGAGCGAAAACTCCCACCTTCGCACTCTCCTCTCTCTCCTAACTTCAAAACTCTCATAGTCATATGGAAATTCAAGATATAAGTTTCGATCTTCTGGTCTCACAGATTCAGACAACAGACAGAGCGTTGCAAAACAATGCCCAGCTGATAATCAACCGTCACGTCACTGCAAAGGCATGGCTCACGGGATATTACATCGTGGAATACGAGTTGAATGGTAAGGACCGGGCTTTATATGGTGAGCAGATACTACAAAGACTCGCAGAAAAACTGCAAAACAGTAAGACTTTTAGCTATCGTAGCCTGAAGCTATATAAGCAGTTCTATCTTGCTTACAAGTCTTTGGGTGCACAGATTTACTCGTTTGTCTGTTCGCTTCCACAAATCGGGCAGTCGTTGTCTGCCCAATTATATATCGCTAATTCTAAGGAGGTTACAATTAGGCAGACAGTGTCTGCCCAATTACCCACCACTGTAAAAGCAGAGTCTGTGCTGACTACCGACCCACAGTTGCTTTTCAACAAATTGTCGTTCTCTCATCTTACTGCCATAATGGCAATTAACGATCCTCTACAACGAACATTCTATGAGACCATGGCTATACGCGGAACATGGAGCGTAAGGGAGCTACAGCGACAGATTGATTCTAATTATTATATACGTAGTGGATGGAGTGAAAAGCCGGAGGCACTTGCAAAAATGGTAAGCGAAAAGGCTGAGGTCGCATCAATAGATACTGACTTGAAGTCGCCGTTCGTGTTCGAGTTTCTTGGACTGAAAGCAAAGGACGTATGGGAGGAGTCGGATCTTGAAAGTGCAATTATCGACCACTTGCAGGAATTCATCCTGGAACTGGGTATGGGATTCTGTTTCGAAGCACGGCAGCAGAAGATGCTTATTGACGACAGATACTATAAGGCTGACCTCGTATTCTATCATCGCATATTAAAACGACACGTTATCTTTGAGTTAAAAGCTCACAGACTGGATTATACGGATGTGGCTCAGCTCAATATGTATCTGGGATATTGGAGGAAAAACGTCATGCTACAGGATGATAACGAACCGATCGGAATTCTCTTGTGTACTGAAGTGGGACAGGAAATGGCTGAGTATGCTACTATTGGCGTGGATCCTAATATGTTTATATCTAAATATCAGCTGGAGTTGCCAAGCAAGGAGCAAATCACTGATTTCTTGCGTAAGGAAAATGTAGGACTTTAAAAATATAGCTTATGCCTTTCTTCAACGAAGCCCAATTGGAGGCATCCATCATACAGCTATTCCTCGAACAGCGCTACGACTACCGACCAGGCGAAACTATTGCCAGGAAGGACAAGACGGAGGTGCTGCAGAAGGACGACTTGCGCACTTATCTGAAGGAGCGTTATGCCGGCGAAGCAATAACAGAAATGGAGGTGGAGAATGCAATACGTCGCATAGAGCAGACCTCAGGAGGCACGCTCTATGACGAGAACCGCGACTTCATGAAACTATTGATGAATGGTTTCTCGATGAAGCGCGAGGACCCAGCCAAGCCTAATCTCTACATCTATCCGGTTGACTTCAACCGCAAGCATAAAAACCCTGTAAACGGCAATCACGACAAGGACTACAACCGCTACAGCATCGTGAACCAGCTGGAGGTGCAGGGCGTTGAGCAGCTGCGCATACCAGATGCCATTGTCTATATAAACGGTCTGCCGCTTGTTGTGCTCGAGTTCAAGAATGCTATCAAGGAGAACACCACTATTGAGGATGCTTACAAACAGCTCACCGTGCGTTATCGGCGTGACATACCGCGCCTGTTCCGCTACAACGCCTTCGTGGTTATCTCCGATGGTGTGAACAACAAGTTCGGGTCGCTCTTCGCTGACTACGATTTCTTTACGTCGTGGCGAAAGGTAGAGCCGAAGGACCGCCCGATAAACGGCATTCCGTCGCTGAAGACGATGGTGGCTGGATTGTTCGACAAGGGGCGTCTGCTCGACGTGCTGCATAACTTCATCTATTTCCCCGATACTGCGAAAAGCGAGATGAAGGTGGTGTGCCGTTATCCGCAGTATTATGCTGCACGAGCTCTCTACGACAATGTACTTCTGCATTCTCGCCTCAATGCCGATGGCGACGGCAAGGGCGGCACTTACTTCGGTGCTACTGGTTGCGGAAAATCGTTCACCATGCTTTTTCTCAGTCGATTGCTCATGCGCAGCAAGGCACTCTGTTCGCCCACAATTCTGCTAATCACTGACCGCACCGACCTCGACGACCAGCTTTCGAGACAGGTGCTCAACGCCAAACAATTCATCGGCGATGAGATGATTATGCAGGTGGAAAGCCGGAAGCATCTGAAGACTTTGTTGCAGGGACGTACCAGTGGCGGTGTGTTTCTCACCACGATTCAGAAGTTCTCTAAAGACATTGACCTACTGTCAAAGCGTGCCAACATAATCTGTATCAGCGACGAGGCTCATCGCTCGCAGGTGGGTGTGGACGAAAAGGTGCAGATTACAGAGGAGGGAGTAAAGCGCTCTTATGGTTTTGCCAAGTATCTGCATGACTCTCTGCCAAACGCTACGTATGTAGGATTTACCGGCACGCCGATTGATGCTACGCTGCAGGTGTTCGGCGGTATTGTTGACGAATATACAATGTTTGATGCCGTAACAGACGGCATCACGAAAAAGATAGTGTATGAGGGGCGTGCTTCGCATGTCATCATCGACTCGGAGAAGGTAAAGGAGATAGAGGACTACTACAACCGCTGTGCGGAGGAAGGTAGCAACGAATACCAGATAGAGGCTTCGAAAAAGGCGATGACACAGATGGAGCAGGTGCTTGCCAATCCTGATCTTATACGTCGTTTGGCTGCCGACTTCGTGCTGCATTATGAACGCCGTGTGGAAGAAGGGGCTACCATTGAGGGCAAGGCGATGATAGTGTGTGCTACCCGCGAGATAGGATATGCCATCTATAAGGAGATTGTGAAGCTGCGTCCCGAGTGGACAGAGGTGCGTCCTTGTGCTGAGGGTGAACAGCTCACTGAACAGGAAAAGGAAAAGATTCGTCCGATTGAGAAGATAAAGATGGTGTTCATACGACAAAAGGATGACCCTGAGGAGCTATATAATCTTCTCGGACCTGACGATGAACGCAAGAAACTCGACCTACAATTCAAAGAACCTAAGTCGAACCTCAAGATTGCAATCGTTGTGGATATGTGGATTACGGGATTCGACGTGCCGTGCCTAGATACGATGTATTGCTACAAACCGCTGCAGATGCATAATCTTGTGCAGACCGTGAGCCGTGTCAATCGCAACTATCCGGGAAAGGAAAAGGGCCTGATTGTCGACTATCTTGGCATTAAGAAGAACATGAACGCTGCAATGCGGCGTTATGCCAACGGCGGACAGACTGAGACACCGACCGAGGTTGTGGAACAATCACTGAAGTTGTTCCGCGACGAGCTTGACGTGCTTCGCCGTATGATTTATCCATTCGACTATACAAAGTTCTGGACAGGTTCGCCTTTGGAGCAGCTTGATACGCTCAATCAGGGAGCGGAACTCATGCAGCAGACTGACGAGAAGGAACACCGCTTCATGAAGCATGTAGGCATTATGGTGTCTGCATACAAGATGTGTCATAATGATGACAGCATCAAACAGACGGAGGTGAATGAGGCGCATTTCTTCTCTGGCGTGAAGAGTATCATATTCAAGCTCACCAAGGGCGAGGCTCCTGATGCTACAAAGATGAACAAGCGTGTGCTGAATATGGTGAACGACTCGCTGATTAGTGAGGAGGTGGAGTTGCTGCACAATATGGTGATGGACAACGCTGAGGAGATTGATCTTCTCGCCAATAGCTATATGGCTCGTATCAACCGCTTGCCACTGAAGAATACCAAGGTGAAATTGCTTGAACAGCTACTGCGTCGTGTCATAGACAGCGTGATGAAAGTGAACAAGGTGAAAGCCGTTGACTTCACGCAGCGACTCAATGAAATCGTGAAGCGTTATAATGACCGTACCGATGATCTCGTATTTGCTGATGAGATTATCACCGAAGTTGCTGCCCAGCTCACAGAGTTGCTTAATAAGATAAAGGACGAGTCACAACTGCCGGATGGCATACCGGATATTGAAGTGAAGGCATTCTATGATATTCTGAAGGCTGTGGCTGAAAAATATGGATTCGCCGGCGACTTCACCGAAGAACAGTTCAAACGTATGGCTATGGAGATTAAGGGCATTGTTGACGACAAGTGTCAGTTTATCGACTGGGACAAGCGTGAGGATATCAAGGCAAGCATGAAAGTGGCAATAATCCTGACTCTAGCCAAGGAGAAATATCCTCCTTACACTAAGGATGAAGTATTTAAGGAAATCTTCGAGCAGGCTGAGAATTTCAAGAAGAACAGAATTGGTCTGCAACCGCATTATAGGAATATAGAAGAGTCGGCTGTTGAGATGGCGGCTGAGCCACACGCAAGCAAATAACAAATAAAGGGATGTCTTTCCTCACATCACTCATATCTTTACTCTAAAAAAGTAAGATTATTACAAAACAAATTAAATGAACATTTATGAAAAAAGTATTTTTAAGCCTATTAATTTCATTAATAGCACTCACGGTTTCTGCGCAAATCCAACGTTCATTCTTAGGATGCACTTTAACTTCTTCATATCAAGAAGTTAAAGATCATCTCACTCAAGAAAAATATGATTTTGAATCGGATGACGATCTAATTGTAGTTAGTAATACAAAATTTGCTGGTTTTGATTGTGAATATATTTCCTTCGAGTTTTATAAAAGCAAATTGATTGCTGTTACAATTAATTACGAATCTACATACATAAAACGTAATCTGCTTAAAACACTGGATATTTTAGCCGATAAACTTGACAATAAATATTCCTCATTCAAAGTGCTGAATTTGGAAGACGCGAAAGTTTATATGGATGATAAGACAAAATGCTATCTTTCTATAGCTGGAACTGGTAAAATGTGGTTATATATGAGTTATAAAGATAAGCAATTATATGATGAAAGAGAAGCTGAAAATGATAGTGAGCTATAATCATTTTTTTATCTTCTATCTTATATATGTATGACAATTTTTATATGATTTAATTGCCTTTCCCCCACCGCCCAATCGCTCATATCTTTGCCCTAAAGAAGCAAGAGATGAGCGATTTTTTCATACTATCCGCTATACATCCATCATTTAATCATACACATCTAAGTCCACTCTCTTTTCCAACAACAAACATTTTATCCATTACAGAAGTTTTTCAGAAACATTTATACTTTTATTGATTATTATGACTACCTTTGCTTTACTCTTTAAACCTAAATTATTATACAAAGAATATGAGCAAAAAGAAGAACCCTATTAAGTGTACATTCTTCGGATTTACGATGGCTGAAACAAAAAGAAACAAAATAATAAGATTCCTAAAGAAGAATAACTATGATTTTGAGGAGACGTATGACTATGATATTATAGTCCGGAACATAACATTTGAAGGCTTTCATTGCAAAAAAGTTAAGTTGGATTTTTGTCGTGAGGCCATTTGGATGATTGATGCTGATTTGGGTGTTTTTGAAGACGAAAATCTTTTCAAAAGCACATATGACAAACTAAGTACAACCTTTAACAATAAATATGGAGACTACTGTAGGGATGCTCGTAAATCAGTCAAAAACAACC
>ULPD01036247.1_pt1 | contig 18578 bp, 17 predicted proteins | sample 1953161 | NCBI WGS metagenome assembly ULPD01 (sample SAMEA4835619, study PRJEB28245) | human gut metagenome | biome: gut microbiome; material: fecal sample | place: Denmark | collected 2008
TTAGTTTTAGCAGTCTCTGCTGCACCTTTTTATATACCCACGCTGCCTTGATACATCCATTTCTGTTATTCGCATCGACCGACGCAGATGTCCGTAACGACCGACGCAGATGTCCGTATCGACCGACGCAGATGTCCGCATCGACCGACGCAGATGATAAAAATAGAGATTTAAAACAAAAGAGGTAACTGTTTGATGTATCAAACAGTTACCTCTTTGTGGAGCTGGTGGGATTCGAACCCACGTCCAAACAGGGAAACCATACGCTTTCTACATGCTTATTCTGGCCTTCGGTTTTCGTGACGCGACAAGACCCAGACCACCAATCGCGCCCTTATCCTCTAAAACTTCACCCGTGCGGCGAGGCACACACTGGCTATTTCCGATTTACCTGCACCGCTTGACCCTCAGATTCGGAACAACATCCTTGGAGCGATGTCTCGTTCCGCCAAACCTTGTGGCGGAATAAAGCTAATCTACTATACTTCGATTAAGCAGCGAGAGCGTAGTTGTTTTCGCCAATTAAATTTTTGATCACTCTGATTAAGGAGGTAGCCATCGAGACTCCGCATGCTTACGTACCATTTCATCCCGCTGTCAAATCCAGTCAACCCCGAGATGTTGTACTTAACTTTGCAAAGTTAGTACAAATGCACGAAACTGCAAAATAAAACTGCAATATTTTACTGTTTTAATAGTTGTCCAAATTTACGATTTCCCAATAGCCCCCCTTGTCTGCGCCATTGCGTTTGATGATACCAGCCTCACGAAGTTTTTTGATTTGCTTTTCAACCCCTCGCGAGCTAATGCCAATTTCCATGGCGATTCCTGCTGCTGATATTTTGGGGTTCTGTTTAATTAGTTCGAGTATTTTCTCCGAACTATTTGAAGTTTTCTCCGAACTTTCAGTGCTTTTCTCCGAACCAAAACCAACCGTTTCTATACTTTCCTCCGAACTACTCAGAGATGTTCCCGAACTTTCAGACTTTGTTCTCGAACTATCTGAACACCATTCATGTATCGGAATAGTAACCAAGAAAGTCAGGCGATCATCTGTCGTTTCAAAGATGGCGCGTGGTGACCCATTCTCTGCCAGTTTCGCTTGAATTGTTGGAACACCGGTTGAGCGACCTTCTGTAAGGTCGAGTTCTTTCAAGAAGTCGCCTAACCTTCGATTTCGGTAGCGACGGCTTTTCAGCATATCGCCTTTTGCAATATCTTCTTTGGAGATACTTCTATCTGGACCAGGACAATTAAGTATAGATATTCCGCTCGGCTCAATGGTTATCTCTATTGGTTCATGCTGCAAGAAATCTCTGTGATATACAGAGGTATGATGGCTGCCCGAGTTATGCCTCCGTTTCTCGTCAATCCACACTTGCTCAGAAACGTTTGGACATTCCAAGCATTCACTTCTTCCGTAGGTATGCGACTGTGAACCTTCTTGAACATCATTCGAGCTTTGGCAATGGCTACCTCATCCAAATCGTCTATTGTAGCATCAGGTACAAGTTCTGCAGACCAATCCTTTGCTGTATAGATAGGCTCTTCCAGGATGACGCTCATCCTTTCGCTAGTCATTTCAACCAAAGAATCTTCTATCCGCTGCCATGCCTTCTTGTGGGCAAGTACAGGACGACGAGGCAAGTGCTTTGGGATATGTATTATCCATACTCACTTGTTTGTATCATCAGTTACAAATTCTTCGATGCTTAAACCTTCTGATGACAGATAAGTACATTGTTCTGTAAGTTTGAACGTCGCAGATTGCGTGTTTGCTGGTTGGCCATTAAATGTAAGCCTTGAAATGTCCGTCCCAACGATTTCGAGTGTCTTGTCTTTAACGCCAATTACAAGATGGCCTCCCTCCATGTTGGCGATAGCCGACACGTAGGATATGACATCGTCTTTCTCGTTCCCACAGAAAGAGTTCTTCAAGTTCTTAAACTCTTTCCATTCGCATCGTGCATTCTCCTGCGGATATTTGCAACGGAGATATTGTTGTAGTTCTTGTTCGAGCATAATCAATAATTCTTTCTGTTTCAGTAATATTTATATCTCAATATAATCACTTCTTCGTGATAATGGTAATTCTCTGAAAATAACAGGATTCCCTTCACTTGTCAAAAACAAGGAAACTCTGTTTTCATCAAGCTTGGTTAGGAATAAATGAAAACTTTTGAGTCCATCATCTTCACAAAGCCATTCATCTTTGGGAACAAGGAAATACCCATCGCCGATATTGTTATTCTGATAGTCAGATTTCCTTACCACCAAAACATCTACATTTGTGTTATACAATTTAATCATTGTGATTCCCTTTTAAGTTCGTAATAACAATCATATGCTGCTTGTACGTCCGCCATAGCATTATGTTGGTTATTAAAGTGCTTATTGAACAATTTGTAATAAAGTTCATCCAATTTGGGATATTTATATGGCTGACTCATATGTGTATGGAATGACAAATTAGGTGTTTTGCATATATTCATACCCATTTTCATCGTGTCAACTACATTGTGATTCTTTGTAGTGAACAATGCATTTTCTATCCCTTTGACTCTGATTATTTCAGCTTTAACCACATTTAAGTCGAAGGAAACATTATGTCCTATAACGATGTTAGAATTACTTAAAACCTGATCTAAGAAACCTATAACATGTTTTCTATCTTCTCCTACTTTGATAGCTTGGGCATTGGCTATTCCATGTATTCTTGCGGATGATTCTGGTATGGAATACCCATCCGGTTTCAAAATCATATTCCGTTTTGCCAATATTCCATAGTTGTCATCTTCAATAATTAATGCAACTTGAACAAGATGAGGCCAATTGTCCAATTCTGTATACGGCAGATTGTCGTTTATTGGTAAACCTGTTGTCTCAGTATCAATAAAACATCTCAAATTCTTAAAGGGAGTTCCCCATATGCGATGTCCTTCTTCATCACATGAGTCATAATTCAAAAAAGGAACAGCATAGATAAATTCATCTTTTGCAAGATTTATATCGGCACCATAATTACCTATATGGAATCGCAAATCTTGGCAAGACCAACCAATAGACACTCTGTCAAATATAAAACTGCTTAAAGGACGTTGATTTGTATCCAAGATAGCACACTTTATTTCATTGGCAGCACCTAAGAAGTTTCCGACTTTTTTACCTGTATAATTTCCAACAACTATTATTGGATTTTGCTCGCTATAAAAGACTCTTGCATAATCCCATTTAAATGGAATGATTATTTCCTCTGGGACTTTTCCAACAATGTCATAACCTCCATATGAAGGATTTTCTGTTTCTGACAATTTATCGTGTTCTTCTATTACGATTCCTTCTTTCTCTTTGTCAAAATCAAATACAGCTACCCAATTGCAATTTCGTTCCTCATAAGGTGATACTTTCCATCGTTTACAATCTGGTCGCATGTTGTCCCAACACAATATGGACATTGTATTATATAGCGTACGCCCATTGTGATATAAATGAATCTCAACAGTATTTTCATCTATAAACCGAATAAAATCAAATTCTGGAGATTTGAAAATTCCTACTCCGTAACTTTCACAGGCGTAATCGTACTTTAAAATCTGCCATTTATCAATGGTTAATCTTGCAATAAAATAATCATTACCTAATCCGTTTAAATATAGATATTTCTCTAAGTCTAATCTTTTTGAAAGTGCAAGTTGATTATATGAAGAATGTATTTCTATCATATAATCAGATTCATATATTATTTTAGAATCCTCAATAATACATAACTTTCTATAATTCTCTATTTCTACTATAGCAAAATATTCTCCACTAAGCAAGATGCCAAATTCAATGATTTTGTCACATTTATAGCTGAATAAAATTGTCGTCGGACGATTATTGTATAAGCAGTAGTATTCACTTGCTTCATTCTCTTTGCAGTCATACGCATTAGATTCTCTGTTATCAAACACACACCATTCATCATCCCTTTTGCCAATTAAAAAAGAGACTTTGTGCTTTACATTTACTTGTCCTATTGCTGGAATAGAAGTATATCCATCCCAATCATCAGGATAGATATTCTTTGTAAAATAAGTTCCATCATAGAAATCTATAGTTTCTAATATATCATACGGACTGTCATCAAATTCATTTTTTGTGTTTCTAAGATAGTATTTTTGAGATAGAATTTTGTATTTTGAATTAAATTCATCACAAATAAACGAGTATGTGATATTGCCCTTATTATCATATCCATCACATTGCATGTGCTCTCGTTTTAAGACGAAATATACATCTGTGATTTCGAATAATCCATCAGGAGCGCCGCATTGATTTGTTGCTGCTTCAACCAAATCATCATCTGAATAATGCTTGCCTCCTTTTGAATATATGGCATCATATTTACATGGAATAATTTCCTTAAATGCAATTGTTATTGTTTGAGAACTGAAGTGCTTTACAAAGTGTGTATTAACGATACCATATTTGTAACCTTCATAATTATTACAAAGAACAACTATAGAGTAATTGTTGTACAAATAATCTAAATCCTCATATGCAGATGGATTAGATGGATTATAATAACATTTTGATATCTTTGTTATTATTTGATATTTTGTATCTACAATAACTTTTCCATCAAGGTTCACAGTTCCCCATTTCTCGTTTTTACACACAAAATAACCATCTTCTGCCTTATTGATATTGTCATAGATAAAAGGTAATACAATAGTAGCATCAAATCTTAACAATCCCCATTTTTTTGACAATGTGTCTTGTGCCCAAATTACCTTACTTGTATGATATCCAAAACTTAAATAGTTTAATGGTAAGATGAATTCTCCGTGTTTATTAACGATTCCATGTTTATTTTGCTGTGACACATCATAATAGCCAACAACCTCATCTACTGGGAGCACACTATCAAATTCGGCAAATGACTTTTCCCCGAATTGATCAATGACTCCACTAAATATACCATTGATATATGTACTTGCAACTTGGTCATTATAGAAGAACACTTTACGACTATATATTGGTTGTATTACGACTTTACCAGATTTGTCCAAGCACCCCCATGTTCCTCCTGATATAAAGAAACCGGTTAGGTCATCTTCCATTAACGTTCCACCTATATTGAACGGAATATAACCGCATGCATCAATGTCTGGATCACGATGCTGCCCCATTGGTAATAAATTATAGCTATTGGGAAGATCTATCCATGACTTCATGGCCACGGAATTAAGAATGTAATTATCTACAGACATAATTTTCCAATTACCACCAACATTAATCCATAAAACGTTCTTTTCAGCAATCTCCTTTCTTTTTTTCGTTTCCTTATTTTTTGTATATATATTAGTTAAAGATTCTTCTAATAGATAATCCTCATTATCAGTTTTAATCTTGTATTTGATTGATTTTAAACTAATATTGTCTTTTTTAAAGTCTATTATATATATACCTTTACGTAGTTCTATCTTTAATATGGAATTTGGGAAAGCTTCACCAACTTCTTCAAAATCGCAATAGACATGGCATTGAATGTCTACTAATATTTTTAATATTGAACTCATACAATTTCCTTTTTGAAACGTCAAATATCTATCTCACAATTAACTCCAGGAATGAGAATATCATATCCATAGGAAGAATTCCAGATTATTTTCATATTCATGAATACTTCTTTCATCATTTGATTGTATATTTTTATTATATGTTATGAGAATAGCTTATTTCATTTATTATATAGTGTTTAATCTGTTGCGTTAACCAAGCAGCGTTATTGATTTTTCTTTCCTCATCGCTTCCTTCGGCACATACGCCGTAGCCACCAAGCACCCATCAAATAATTCCACTACCACGCGCTGCTGCCCTGCAATCCTCGCCACTCTGCCATGAACACCCTTGAACTCACCTTCTGTCACAATAACATTGTCACCTAGTTTGAACTGGATGTTGTTGGAAGTGACGGGAATGATATGCGGATTCTTGATGGAGGTGAGGCGGATGAAGTTGTTCATGGCTTCATCTCGGATTGTGAGTGGGGAATTCCGGTTGGGATTGTCTTGAAGATGGATGGTATGGTCAAAGTAGTAGCTGAGTAACGATTTGCTTTCATTTGCAACAACCTTGTTGTCGTGGAGCAAAGTTTCAACTTGCTCTGCTGTTGCATATACAAAGATGAATGAGGGGAGGAGTGGGGTGGTGATGATTCGCTTCTTGCCTTGCTTCCTTACCTCTTTATATTGCAGAGGAACATAACACTCCATTCCTTTTGCCTCTACATTGGTCTTTGCTTTGTCAATGCGTCCATATGAAACTCTTAGCACGAACCATTGCTTGTTTCCGGCAGGCACATTCTCTACCGACACCCCATTCCTGACATCATCAGAGATGGAGGGCGTACAGGAGGTAAGTCCAGCACTTGGACACGATGAGCCAGTGTCGGTTGGCTGCCCATTATACAATGAAGCGTCTGCCTTTGGAGACAGGTTGGTAGTATCTTCCAATGTTGTTCAGAGGTTAGATTAAAACCAATAGACTTATTCTTGATGGAATTGTCATAATTAGACTACAAAGATATGAAAACTTAACAATATTAAAAAAAGAAAACAAGGAAAATATTTGTGTTGTGGAGTTCTTTAATTTATTAGGGCTGTTGGTGGCTGACTGATAGCGACTCATCTGCCAGACTATATACGAAACATCAAACGTTTTTGGGCATAGTCGCCAATAGTAAGAATCTTATAGGTATGCGAACCTATACCTATAGGCGGAGTGCCTTTATAAATATTACTGACCGCTGGAATGTGTACCTTTGTTCATGGTTGCTTGAATTGATATTTGCAATAAACAATGGTAACTAAAAAGGCTGGATTCTTTGTGATGGAATCCAGCCCTAATTATTTTGCTCAAAATATCTTAGCATACAGCAATAAGAAGTTATGCATGACTGCAATATCCAGTTGTATATTGCAGAATGTAAATATTGTTTGTCTTCTTACATCCTCATTATTCTTCTCTTATTACCACTGTCACGCCGCGTGCAGCCTGCGCTCCCATTACCAGCGCTTGCTCTATGTCGGCAGTCTTTGATGGTCCAGAGATGAATGTGCCGAGTCCGGTTTCAGGCATGCAGATGCGGTCGTATGCCTCGTGCATGTTGTTCACGATGCCGCTCTTCGGGAGGACGATGACCAGATATTCGCTGATGAAGCAGACTGCTTTCTCCTTCATGTCCTGCGGAATCCAGACGCAACCATTCTCCGCCACTCCAATCTGTCCGTACACCACTCCTACGTCGGTGCCGTTAAGGTCTTGCGCCTCTGCCACGGTGTCGGGATTGATGGTGGCGATGGTGAGTTCGGCGATGTTAGAGGCGATGGTCTTTGCCTCAGGATAGGCGTTTCTTACGATGTCGTCGAGCTTTTCGTTCGGCTTAGCCATCACCACTTTGCTGCCCACCGACATGCTCATATCCACAAACTGCTTTACCGTGTCGTTGTACGATATGCCGTCTATCGGTGTGTTGGGCATCGGATACTGTTCGTGTGTGTTGCGTCGCAACTTCTCCAATAGTTCGTCTTTGTATGTCATTGTTCTTTCTGTTCGTTTTGGTTCAGTTTTCCTTTCTTCCACATTGTCTGGAACGACTCATTCGCAAATTTCGGCATTGCGTGTCCCACGCCCCACGGATTGAGTGAGCGTATGTGCGTAAGGCTGTCAGGTATGAGGTTGGCAAGAGGAGCCAGACGCAAGGCTGAAGAATAGAGTAGGGGATGGTTGAAGAGCTCTTCCATTCCCTTTGACATGCACTTCTTCATCGTGTCCGCCTTGTGCAGCGAGTCGAGCTTCTGTCTCCACATATAGACCTGCGAACCGGGGTTCACCTTAGCCGGGCATACGTTGTCGCATGAGAGGCAGAGCGTGCAAGCGCTGACGTTGTCGCTGTAGCGTGACGCATCGTGCAGCATACCAAGGTTGATGCCGATAGGTCCGGGGATGAAGTAGGTGTATGAGTAGCCACCCGAGCGGCGGTATACGGGGCAGGTGTTCATGCAGGCTCCGCAGCGAATGCACTTCAGCGTTTCCCAATGCTCGTCGTTGGCAAGGATGTCGCTTCGTCCGTTGTCCACGAGGATGACGTGCATCTCTGCTCCCGGTCTTGCCTGACGGAAGTGTGAGGTGTATGCCGTTGTGGGCTGTCCGGTAGCAGAGCGGCAGAGCAGTCGCTGGAATACGGCGAGCGACTTGTAGTCGGGCACAATCTTCTCTATTCCCATTGCCACGAGATGTAGCTTGGGCATTGATGTTGACATGTCGGCGTTGCCCTCGTTGGTGCAAACCACGATATCGCCGGTCTTTGCCACACCGAAATTGCATCCGGTCATTCCTGCTCCTGCTTCCATAAACTGGTTGCGTAGATGCTTGCGTGCGCATTGCGTAAGGTATGTCGGGTCGTAATTGCCTTTCTCCGTGCTGATGCCTTTTTCCTCGAACATCTGTCCCACCTCTTCTCGCTTTAGGTGTATGGCAGGCATTACGATGTGGCTCGGTTTCTGATGTAGCAGTTGCAGGATGCGTTCGCCAAGATCGGTCTCCACGACGTCGATGCCGTGATTCTCAAGGAACGGGTTCATGGCACACTCCTCGGTAAGCATCGACTTGCTTTTCACCATCTTCTTTACGCCATGACTTTGCAGTATGTCGAGCACGATGTTGTTAAAGTCGTTGGCGTCTTTAGCCCAATGCACAATGACACCACGGCTCTCCAGTTGCGTGCTGAACTCCTCCAGATAGTCAGCCAAGTGCGTTATGGTGTGCTGCTTTATCTGGCTGGCATGTTCGCGCAGCTCCTCCCATTCTGGCAACCCTGACGCCATGTTGTCGCGTTTTTGTCTTAGCGACCAGAAGGTGGCGTCGTGCCATGTGGTCTTTGCTCTGTTGTCGTTGAAGCGTCGTGCCGCTTCTGAATGTATTGTGCTCATAGTCCTGCTGCTAATATTTCTACCACGTGTATGAACTTTATAGGCTTGTTCTCCTTCTTTGCAATGCCCTGCATGTGCATAAGGCATGACGAGTCGGGACCGGTGATGTATTCCGCTCCCGTAGCCATGTGACGTTCTATCTTGTCCTCTCCCATGCGTTTCGACACGTCCGGCTCTTCTACGGAGAACATACCTCCAAATCCGCAGCACTCGTCTTTTCTCTCCGGCTCACGGATGGTGATGCCGTCCACGAGTTTTAGCAAGTCGATAATCTTGTTGAACTGCGGCACTTGTCTTTCTGAGGGCGACGACAGTCCCAGTTCGCGTACGCCGTGACACGAGTTATGTACGCTGACTATGTGCGGGAAGTGAGCCTTGAGGCTTGTTGGTTTTACGACGTCGTGTAGAAACTCTACCACGTCCATTGTCTTCTTTGACGTGAGACATTCGTGATTGCCCTTGGCAAGTCGTGGATGATAAAACTTGACAAAAGCCGCGCACGATGCCGATGGTGCAACCACGTAGTCGAACTCCTTGAAGAGGTCGTCGAAGTGTCGTGAGATGTCCGTAGCCATCTTCTCAAAGCCGGCGTTTGCCATAGGTTGTCCGCAGCAAGTCTGCTTGAGAGGGTAGGTGACGTCGAGTCCGAGGCTTGTCAGGAGCTTGTACGTTGCCACTCCCACTTCCGGATACAATGCATCGACGTAACATGGAATAAACAATCCTATCTTCATAATGTCTTTAAAACCCTATTAGCGTGTAAAAAGTGTTCTTCTTTTTTGTTGTTTTTATTTGTTGGCAAAAGTAATAATAAAAAATGAAAATGTTTATCCGTTATTATTTATTAAAAGTTAATTTTACAGTGTAATGACTGATTGGCTATTTAAAGTGAATTAGAAAAATTCTAATCCTAATATCATCATCTCATCCTATAACACCCAGGTACGTAAAAAACATATCTCTCAATAATGAAGAATATCGCAACGATAGAATTTATCAATAAAAGTATAGTTAGTGTCTTTGATGTATCTATAATAAAAGCATTATCTTTGTACTCGAAATCAAAACACCAATTTAAAGAACAAGTAAGACAATATGGAAACGAGAAAAGAAATAGCGGCAGAAAAGAAACGTTGCGGTTCACATAATTGCACACAGGCTGTGCTTTGCACCTACCACGACTTCACCGGAATGGAAGAAGAAACCATTAAGAATGCGGGCAATGCCTTTGCGGCTGGTATGGGTAATATGGATGGAACTTGTGGCGCCCTCGTTGGAGCTGGCATCGTACTCGGACTTGCCACTAAGGACAAGGCGAAGTCTATAAAGGGCATGAGACAAATTATGGATAAATTTAAGCAGCGCAATGGTGCCACACAGTGCAAGCTGCTAAAAGGTGTGGGCACAGGAAAGGTGCTTCGCGAATGTCCACTTTGCGTGGCTGACGCATCTGAATTTCTGGAAGAAATACTGGAAAAGGAAGGCTGCCGGAAGTAAGCTGTAGAATCTATACGACATTCTTATATATCAAACCATTATACCCAACAACGACATGGCTAAGTGTAAAGCAGTTAACGAGCAGGACCGCTGCGTGGCATGTGGTCAATGGAAATACCGCTACTAAGCAATACGGTTGCATTGGAATGGCGTGCAGTTGGCACTACGTTGCAAAGTCATACAATTTCGTGGAATGAAAAAGCATTCTTGTTGAATTTTTTTTCGTTTACACGGATATTATTCGTATATTTGCAACCTATTTTTAAAATCAAGATAACCTATTAAATGTCAAAAAGATTTCTAACCCTCGCTGCAATGTTCATGCTTGCAGCCTCTGCTTTCGCCGTGCCGGCGAAGCGTGTGAAGCGTCAGGTGCAGCAGCCTGATGGCTCCGTGCTCACAGTGATGTTGCGCGGCGACGAGAATTTCCATTACACAAGTACAGAAGATGGTCAGCCGTTGGTGCAGCGTGCTGATGGTGCATATTGCTATGCTACGCTCGATAGCAACGGTAAGTTGACTGCGTCTGCGCAGGTGGCTCACGACGTTGAGAGTCGTGGTGCTGCAGAGTTGTCGTTCTTGAACTACTACACTGCCGAATCGCAGAAGGTGCGTTCGCTCGGTATGGAGCGTGCTAAGCAGCGCAACGCTCGCCGCCTGGCTCGCCTCGCTAATCGTGGCGTGGTTGATGCTTCGGGCAAGCCGGTGCGCAGGGTTATGGCTGGTGCTACTGGTGGCGAAGGTATCGGTGTCACGGGTAAGCGTAAGGGTCTTGTAATCCTCGTGAACTTTAAGGATAAGAAGATGCAGTCGAAGCACACTCAAGCTGAGTGGAACGACTATTTCAACAAGGTTGGCTATAATAAATACGGTAACAATGGCTCTGTTCACGACTATTTCTATGCGCAAAGCTATGGCAAGTTAGACCTTGAGTTCGACGTAATAGGTCCGGTTACAGTGTCGAAGAACATGGCATCATACGGTGCTAATGATGCTCAGGGCAACGATATTGACCCTGCAGGTATGATTAAGGAGGCTTGCGAATTGGCTTATGCTAAGGAGAAGATGGATATGTCGCAGTACGACTGGGATGGCGATGGTGCTGTCGACCAGGTGTACGTGATTTATGCTGGCTATGGTGAGGCTGCAGGTGGTGAAAAGAATACCATTTGGCCTCACGAGTGGGACATACAAAGTGGAGGCTACAGCCTTGTGCTTGGCGGTCAGCGCATCCGTACATACGCGTGCTCGTCGGAGCTGAATGGCGGCTATGGCACAGATATCAGCGGTATTGGTACCGCTTGTCACGAGTTCAGCCATTGTATGGGCATCCCCGACTTCTACGACACTTCAGGAGACAGCTTCGGTATGGACGCATGGGACTTGATGGACTACGGTTCGTATGGTGGTGATGGTTATGAGCCTACTGGATATAACACTTACGAGAAGTGGGTGAGTGGCTGGATTGAGCCTACTATCCTCACCGAGCCTTGCTACATAAAGAATATGAAGCCGCTGAGCGATGCTCCTGAGGCGTGCGTTGTGTTCAACGAAGCGAACAAGAACGAGTACTATATCTTCGAGAACCGCCAGCTGAAGGGCACCGACGTTGCTCTGCCTAACCACGGTATGCTTGTCATACACGTCGACTACGACCAGAAGGTGTGGTTTGACAATGAGGTGAACAACACGTCTAACCACCAACGCTTCACTGTTGTGCCTGCCGACAATAAACTTACATCGGAGACAGTAACCGGCGACACATACCCTGGCACAACAAAGTCGACGGAGCTGACCGACACCTCGAAGCCGGCTGCCACACTGTTCAACGCCAATAGCGACGGACGCAAGTTCCTCGGCAAGCCGGTGACAGAAATCACGGAGAAGGACGGTCTTATCTCGTTCACATTTATGGGCGGTGTTAATCTCGATGCACCACAGCCGAAGGTGATGAACATGACCGAGACATCGTTCACAGGCGGTTGGAACGCAGTGGATGGAGCCGAAAGCTACACTGTAGAACTGCGCGAGAAGAGCAATCTGCCTTCTGTAGATGAGGCTGTTAAACTGAGCGAAGACCTCAGCAAATGGGGCGAGAAACTTGCAGTAGACGGCACTAATGATATATCTTCCAACCTTGATAGCAAGATGCAGAATAAGGGCTGGACAGGAGATAAGGTGTTCGAGTGTCCGGGTTGTGCAAAGATTGGTACTGCGAAGAAGCAGGGCAACCTCACTTCGCCTCTCATTACCGACAACTCTTCGGCAAGTGTAACCGTTCGTCTCTCTGCAAGCGCATATGCTAAGGATGCTACTGATATTACAGTGTCGCTCCTCGATAACGATGATGCAACAATCGCTGAGCAGACAATAAAAATGGATGGCACGATGGCTACAATCGTACTCGATAATGCCGACATGAAAGACTACAAGGTAATGGTGCAGCCGAAGAAGCGTGGCTATATCTACTTTGTAGGTATCTATGACGGCGACTACTCGGCAGAGGACTTCCAGAGCATGAACGTCGCTCCAAAGACAGCAATGAAGGCGGCTGCACAGCGTTTCACGGGCATAAAGACTACTTCGTATAAGTTTGATAAGCTCACAGCTGGCATTACATATCAGTGGCGTGTGTGCGCCGTAGCAGGCGACGCAATGTCGAAGTGGAGTGCTTGGCAGACTGCCGACCTCGCTACTTGGAGTGGCATCAACGGCGTGACTGAGAACTTGACACAGCTTGCTGCCGGCGACCTCGTAAAGGTTTACTCTTCTGTGGGCACTGCTCTCGGCACTATGACTTACGGCGACTTCTGCCGCATGTCGCTGCCTGCTGGTGTTTATGTAGTGAAGAGTGCAAAGACTACACTTAAGGTGACAAAGTAAGAAGCTTTATGGGGCGTAATCGCCCCATAAAGTGGAATGTATAGTGATACAAAAAGCCTGTTGGAGCAATGCTTCAACAGGCTTTTTGTATCTTATAAGGTAGTGTTACTAAAGAGACTATAATCTTTAGAACTCGCTGTGCGATTTACTTAACGATGATTTCGTCGGTGAAGAGCCAACCGCCATCCTCTGTTGTGCTACCCTGCACACGGATGTAGCGTGTCTTTGCATTGCCCTTCCACGCAAGGTTGCGGAAGCCGAGCTGAATGTCGCGGTCTACTTCCGACTTCTTATTATACACCTCGGTGAAGTTCTGACCATCCTCGCTGAACGAAATCTTGTACTCCGACGGGAAGAACACCCATGCGCCGTAAGCCTGCATGAAGTCGGCAGCTACGGTAGAGATCTTCTGTACCTTGCCGAGGTCGATAGTAAGGTCGAGGCAGTAGCCCTTGTTGCCGAGGAAGCCCTGCCACTTCTGGTCGCCGTATGTCCATCCGCCGTGCTGTCCGTCGACGAGAGTCTTGTCGCCCTGCGCCTTGTACTTGTCCTCGTAGCGGTGGTTGAAGGTGATGTTGCAGCCTATCGCCTTGTGCTTTGTGGTCTTGAACGACTCTGGGCGTTCGCCACGCTCCTTCTTGAGGTCGAAGGTGTTGACGCCCTGCTTGTGCAGACGTTCGCACTCTACGATGGCACGCTTGCGGAACTCAGGATAGTCCTTTGTCTTTGTGCCGTTCCATCCGATCTCGGCGATAGCGAGGGCACGCGGATAGAGCATATACTCTACGTGCTCTGCTGTAGGCACGTATTCGGTCCAGAGGTTAGCCTGCACGCCAGTAATCTTGTTGCGTACTTCCTCAGGCAGAGTGCCACCAGGGACGTAGCTGTACACCTTTTCGAGTGGGAGGAAACCACCGATAGCCTCGGGCTGAGTGTCGGGAGCATCCTGATAGTAGTCGAGATACCAGTATCCGCTGGGCGAGAGCACCACGTCGTAGCCATGGTCGATAGCCTCCTGCGCCTTCTCAAGTCCGCGCCACACCATTACGGTGGTGTTCTTGGCGAGGTTGCCGGCTATCACCTCGTCCCAACCCACGAGCTGACGACCGTGGTCGGTGAGGAACTTGCCAAAGTGAGCGATGAGGTGCGCCTGCAGACCATCCTTGTCCGTGCCGAGCTCCTTCATCTTCTGCTGGCAGAGCGGACAAGAAGGCCATGAAGCCTTGTCTGCCTCGTCGCCACCGACGTGGATGTATTTCGATGGGAAGATGTCCATCACCTCTTTCAGTACGTTCTCAAGGAAGTCGTATGTAGCCACGCTGCCCGGGCAGAAGTCCATCTGCTTGTAGGGTTCGTGCGTGCAAGAGAGTTCGGGGTAGGCTGTGAGCACCTCTGCCGAGTGGCCCGGCATCTCAATCTCGGGAACGATGGTGATGCCACGCTCCGCAGCGTACTTCACGAGGTCGCGCAGCTCGTCCTGAGTATAGTAGCCACCGTATGCGCCCTCTTCGCCTTCATTCTTGTACTTGCATCCGAGTTTGCTCCACTCTTTCCAGGTCTTTCCTTCGCGCCACGCAGCAAGACTGGTAAGGCGAGGATAGCGTTTTATCTCGATGCGCCAGCCTGCAGCGTCAGTGAGGTGGAGGTGGAGGCGGTTGAACTTGTACTGTGCCATCACGTCAATCTGCTTCTTGAGGAACGAAATGGGCTGGAAGTGGCGCGACACGTCGAGCATCAGCGAGCGCCACTTGAATGCGGGAGCATCCTGAACGTCGCACGCCATGATGCCATTCTTCTGCTTCAGCTGCTTTACGGTCTGCCATGCGAAGCGGAAACCGTCGGCAGAAGCGGCACTGATGAGCAGTGTGTCCTTAGTGATGTGGAGGTTGTAAGCCTCGGGCGACGTAGCGTTGGCGAGGCGTGTGAAGCGTACCACCTGCTGAGCGTTGTTGTCAGCCTTTGCTGACCACTGCTTCGAGTAGATGTTCTCTGCATCCGCGCCAACCTCGTTGATGAGTTTTACCTTTGTTGTTGCGGTGCTGAACGCGCCCTTGCCTGCACTGAACGACTGCGGCTTTGGTAGCAACGACTGTGCCGATGCTGCTTGAGCGGTAATCATGCAGCCGAAGAGTAGGGCTGCTAATGGTTTGTTTGTCATTTTATAGTTATCAGTTTTTAAATTAGTATCTTTAAGTGTTCTCCTGCGTGGTTCTTGCAAGAAACACGCAGACTTATCTGTCTATGAAGTAGGCGGCGAACGCCAATGCCATCATTATAATAGCAATGGTGAACACCACGATGTATGCAACTTTTGCGTACAACTTCTTTCTTTGTATAGCCTTGAGGCTTTGTTCACGAAAAGTGTCAATGCCATCTTTCTTATGGCTATGTCTATGCTTATACTTGTGTTCCTGCATAATGCGAGTATATGTTAACAACTTGTGTTGTTTGATAAATCAGAATTTAGGAGAGTGATTTAGAACTTCACGTCGAGCTGAAGGTCGAACATGTTATAGTTCGACTTATTCAGGCTACGGTCGTTGACGCGAGCATATTCTGCTGCAATCATTACGTGCTTGCCAATCCAGTAGTTGGCACCAATCTCGTACTGAGTCTTCGATGTGTGCCAATCGGCTTGCGGACGGTAGAGGTCGTAGCGAGCCTTTGCATAGAGTTTCTTGCTGATAACCGGCGCAATCATGAGCGCATAGAAACCATCAGCCTTGTCACCTGCAGCGTAGTTGATGGTGCAGTCGGTTTCCTTGCCAGAAGCGTTTGAGGTCTTGAAGCCGTAGCCCTGACTGTGGATATACTCCGAACGCACGGTCCAATCGTGGGCTGCATACTCGGCGCTGATGGCATAGCGGTTCTTCTCAAGCGAGCGCACACCGTTCTTAGCTACAGCGTTTCCGTTAGCGTCTACCTCAGTCCATGTACCCTTGCGAGCATACGAGCCAGTCCAGCCGAATGCACCGATGCGCAGACCCTTCACTGGAGCCACCCATACGCCACCGATGATGTCCTTGCGCTGGTCGACATCCTTCATGTTAGTGCCCTGACCGTTGAAGACTCCCACCTGATAGTGGAGGTAGTGGTGTCCGTCGTTAGCCTTGAGCAGGTCGCCCTGCAGCTGCACGCCGATGTCGCGTCCGTTGCTTGCGTGTTCGCCGTTGCGGTCGCTGAAGCCAGCGAGCTTAGTGACGTTCTGCGAGTAGCTCATAAAGCCCTGCGTAATGGGGTGCATGGGGTTCTCGAAGGTGAACGGACGCTTGAACTGACCTGCCTTCACCTTGAATGCGTCGTACTTCTGCCACTCGGCGAAAGCATCGACCATACGTGGTGCTACGGTGAGGTTAGAGGTGTTGCCGTTCACCTGCAGCTGCGCCTTCCAGTAGAAGTCCTTTGCCACGCGTCCTTCGAGTGCCATACGCACCATACGGATATTGAACGAGTTGATGTCTTTCTCGCCCTTGTTGCTTTCCTTGTCGCTGTACTGGTATTGCGACATGATGTAGCCGCTGAACTTGATGTCGCTAAGCACCTTCAGCTTCGCTTCTTTCTCTTGTGCTGACACACTGCCGAAAGCGAGAGCGGCGAGTGCGAGAGTTGCTAATGTTTTCATTATGAGTTTTGAATTTTGAGTTTTGAATTGTTCTTTTGGAAGAAAAATCTACGGCTTTTCTTCCAAAAGAACTACGTTCTCCACGTGTGGCGTATGCGGGAACATGTCCACCGGCTGCACCGCCATCACTTTGTACGCCACATCGAGTGCCTGGAGGTCGCGTGCCTGCGTAGACGGGTTGCAGCTTACGTAGACGATACGCTTCGGGTGGGCGCGCAGGATAGTGTCTATCACGTCCTGGTGCATACCGGCGCGTGGCGGGTCGGTGATGATTACGTCGGGGCGACCATGCTTCTCGATGAACTCGTCGTTGAGGATGTCCTTCATGTCGCCGGCGTAGAACTTGGTGTTGCTGATGTTGTTCACCTCAGAGTTCACCTTTGCGTCCTCGATAGCCTCAGGCACGTACTCGATGCCTATCACCTGGCGCGCCTGACGAGCCACGAAGTTGGCGATGGTGCCCGTACCGGTATAGAGGTCGTACACCAGTTCGTCGCCGGTGAGCTTGGCGAAGTTGCGTGCCACGGAGTAGAGGTGATAAGCCTGCTCCGTGTTGGTCTGGTAGAAGCTCTTCGGACCAACCTTGAAGCGCAGGTCCTCCATCGTCTCGAAGATATGGTCGTTGCCCTTGAACACAGAGAGGTCGAGGTCGCCGAACGTGTCGTTGCACTTCTGGTTGTCTACATACATGAGCGATGTTATCTTGGGGAACTTGTCGGCGATGTGCTGTAGCAACGCCTTGGCGCGCTGCTCGTCGCCCTCTTCGTCGTAGTGGAACTGTATGAGCACCATCCACTCGCCCGTGTTCGAGTTGCGTATCATGATGTCGCGCAGCAGTCCGTGCTGCTGTCTGAGGTCAAAGAACGTCATGCCGGTAGAGAAGGCATAGTCGCGTATGGCGTTGCGAATCTTGTTGTGCAGGTCGTCCATGAGCCAGCACTTCTCGATGGGGAGAATCTTGTCGAAGGCTCCGGTGATGTGGAAACCGATGCCGTTCATGTTGTCGAACTGCGTGCCCTCGGCAATCTGCTCGCGTGTGAGCCAGCGCTTGTTGCAGCATCCGAACTCCAGCTTGTTGCGGTATTCCTTGATGTGTACCGAGCCCATGATGGGCATGAACTCCGGCAGCTCTATCTTTCCGATGCGTGTGAGTTGGTCGAACACCTGCTGCTGCTTAGCTTTCAGCTGCTCCTCGTAGGGCAGGTTCTGCCATTTGCATCCGCCGCAGATGCCGAAATGCTCGCACATTGGCTCCGTGCGTACGTCGCTCTTTTTGATGAAGCGTATTACTTCCGCCTCGCAGTAGCTGTGTTTCTTCTTGCGTACCTGTAGGTCAACCACGTCGCCGGGCACGGCGAACGGCACGAAAACAACCATGTCGTTGACGTGTGCCAGTGATTTTCCTTCGGCAGCAACCGCCTCAATAGTTACGTTCTCGAGTATTGGTAGTGGTTTCTTCTTTCTTGACATTATTATATATGTATTATTTTAAAATGCAAAATTAGAAAAATAATTTGAGATTTTAAAATAATATACAAAAAGTTGGAATAAGAAGAGTGAATTGCGCAGAAAACAAACAGTAGGAGGCTACGGCATTC
>ULPD01048654.1_pt1 | contig 18470 bp, 9 predicted proteins | sample 1953161 | NCBI WGS metagenome assembly ULPD01 (sample SAMEA4835619, study PRJEB28245) | human gut metagenome | biome: gut microbiome; material: fecal sample | place: Denmark | collected 2008
GTGCACGATGAGAATTTGTGGTGTTAAGGCTAACTTTTGATAAGTTTGGCTGCATCTCAACAATAAAAATAAATGAACTTAGAATTGCAATTCTTATCTTTGCAATTCTTGTATTGTTTTCGATTTACACTAACGTTTGGCGTAAAAGACAGATAAATGATAATTTACCGATGCTTGACCGTTCATTAAAAGGGGCAAAAGTTCGTCTCGCTGCTTAGTGAGACTATTGATTTCTTCTGTATTATTCTTTATACTATTGAATATTGGAGCAACTTTATTATGGAAAGCTTGTAAAATTTGCTTTGGGGGATAAGCCACGATTATTGACGCAAATTCTTCCTTGCTCATATTTGCAAAAACATTCCCAGTCTTAGCTTTTGCATTTTCAAAATACAATCTCAAAGAAAAATATAGAAATTCTTTGTTATATTCATGTTCAAAAACAATTGAGTTTATCTGTTGGTTCGTCTGCGCTAATTTTGCAACAAATCCCATAACACCAATAGTTCCAATACATGAAACAGAAAGACTTCCTATGGGTAAATATTTCTTTTCTTGACTATCTGCACCTTTTGTAGAAAGAGTGCGTTGTGCCTCAAAAACAAATAGATTGCCTCTAATATCGTCTATCGTCACAAAAGGTATATCTCCTCCGAAATTATCCTCATCTGCACAAGAAGGAGTCTTGCCAGTTATGATGTTCTTTTCTATATCTCCAATCTTTGGGGCACCCAATCCCTGCGGTATTTCACGCTTTAGCTTCTCATTCCAGGCCATAGCACCACCGCTTGATTTGTACGGCTTGCCCTCCTCGTTCGGGAAGTCAAACTGTACAAACCAATAGTCGTAGAGTTGCTTTGCCATCGCTTCTAAATTATCATTTATCTGACGATTGATAGCTATCTTTTTGTCAATGTCCGTTAAAAATAGACCAATCCTTTTCTGAACATCAAGAGACGGAATCCACACAGTGCATTCTTTAATCTTATCAGGAGAGGTGTGGCGTATTTTTGTTTGTTGAGCAGCAGCATTAAGTTGCTTTTTAACGCAAGTTGACGAGATTAGGTAAAAAGCAAAATTTTTATCTAACAAGTTCTCGTTACAGTCAATTTTAGCAACATCTTGACTTTGGATATATTTACCACTTTCTGGTATTCTTGCAGTAGAACCAAGCAACCCAATAGCTTGTTCTGTCAAAGGGGTTATAATATCACCCTTTTCAAGTAGAAAATCCTCTTTGAAATCACCTATATAGTAGATATTCTCTTTTGATTTGTTCTCTTTAAAGCAATTGTTTCGATAATCAAAATTTCCACAAGTAAGGCGTATATAGTTTCCTTGGGTGGCATAATATTCACCACCCAAACTTGCACCTCTTGTAATTTGTACCAAGTCCCCAAGTTTATATTTCTTTAGTTTCATTTTGTCTAATCTCTATCTTGAAATAGTGCAAGTCAGACTTACACTATTGTTAAAACCAATTTTGCAAGAACACTTGCGAAATTATCATTCCTTACCCAGCAGTCCTCTCACTTCCTTATCGAAGTCAGAGTCAATGCGTTGTGTCTTATTGAAAATATCATATTCTTCTTCCGCTTTCTTTTTGGCTTGCGCTGCAGATATTTTGCCTTTATCGGGCAATATCTGATAACGTCTGAAAGTTAGGAATTCATTGACACTTGTAGAGAACTGCGCCATGTTGAATGTGTTTTCACGCTCAATGAGGTCTTCTATATAGTCAAAGAAACCAGTGACGGCACGCTCCAGTTGTCGGATTTCTTTTTCTTGTAAGTAGTTCTTGGCAATAGATACGTCCGACTTTAAGACACGCCCGTCAGGAGCGTTCTTCCATGTGGTCAATCCCATGTGCTCTTTCGTATGGTCAGCCTTAGAGTAGATAATCTCAGCGGCCGTCTGCCCAGTGATAGCATAGTGGAAGCGATTCTGTATCATCGCATAGAAATCTTTTGTTGTCGGAGAGTTCTTGTCATAGTCGGTGCTACATTCAGCGTAGATGTCCGTAATCTGTTGCCAAATGCGACGTTCACTTGCGCGGATAGAACGCACACGTTCAAGCAATTCACGGAAGTAGTCTTTGCCAAACACCGCCGTTCCTTGTTTCAACCGCTCATCGTCCATAGCGAAGCCCTTCTTTATATACTCATTGAGAATCTTCGTTGCCCATTGGCGGAAACGAGTGGCTTTCAGAGAAGACACGCGATAGCCTACGGCGATGATTGCATCAAGAGAATAGTATGTTGTTGTGTAATTTTTACCGTCAGCGGCAGTTGTTTCCATTTTGGAAATAACTGAATCCGCAGCAAGTTCTCCCTCATCAAAAATGTTCTTCAGGTGCTTGCTGATAGCCGGCACGCCCACGCCAAATAGCTGTGCCATAGCCTTTTGGGTACACCAAAGCGTTTCATCTTTTATGACGACTTGCACTTTGCCGTCCGCATCCGGCATGCTATACAGAAGATATTGAATCTCGTTACTCATCGTCGTGTTCCTTCCCTACGTTTTCGTTGAAACTGATGCTATCCAACTGCTTCAATATCTCTTCTTCGAGGCGGTGACTCTCCTCAAACTGTGCTTTCAGCGTAGACCTATAATTATTCATGCGCTTGTTGAACTCCTCCTCGGTGATGTCCACATAGTCAATCTTAATGTCGAAATACTGTCCTGCAGAGAGGCTATATCCTTTCTCTTTGATTTCATCGTATGTCACGGCTACCGAGAAGTCATCAACAGCCTCCTTGTTCTGGAATGTGTTCACAATCTTGTCTATTTCGAAATCGCGAAGACGCCGTTTCTGGTTGTTACCTTCCTTATATTCCTCACCCAGCTTGCTTGCGTCGATGAGAATCACCTTGTCGCTCTGTGCCGATTTGTCAAAGAACAGCACGGAGACATTGGTGCCGGTAGTAGCAAACACATTTGACGGCATGGAAACGCAGCCGTAAACCCATTTTTCATCTACGATGCGTTGCAAGATGCGCTTCTCTACGCCACTTTTAGATGTGATAAATCCAGTAGGTATGACGATTGCGCCCTTTCCCGTTGGCTTCAGCGAGTTGAGCAAATGCTGGATGAAGCAAGTGTAGATAGCCATTTTAGGTTTGTTCGGATCTACCTTTTTCACAGAGTTAGGAACACCAGCCCAGAAACGGATTGTGTCAGCAGCGAGCGTGTCACGATACTCTGGGAAATCGAGTTTGAACGGTGGATTGCTTACAATGAAATCGAATTTCTTCAGCACACCATTATTCTCTTTATGCGATGGTTCGGTAAGCGTGTTGCCTTGCACCACATTAGGCAGAGAAGCCGAAAGGTTGTTGAGGATAAGATTCAGACGCAGCATCTCGGATGATTTCTCGGAAATGTCCTGCGAGTAGATGGAGCATCTATCCTCACCAATCTGGTGAGCCAGTGCCATGAGCAGTGTGCCAGTACCTGCCGACGGGTCATAACAAGTGATGCCACGGAAGTCCGACTTGTCGCCCACAAGCAACCGTGCCATAACCTGCGCTATGGCATGAGGTGTGTAATATTCGGCATATTTTCCGCCACTGGCGTTGTTGAACCCCTTCAACAGATACTCGAAGATGTGTGAGAAGAAATCGTATTTCTCGCCAAACACATCCTCAAAGTTGAAAGAAGCCACATTGTTCATCAGAGCCTTGGCAAACTCATCACGCTTCTGTGTGTCGGTGACATATGTAGTCAGCGGAAAGAAAATATTCACCTTACTCTTTCCTGACGTGGTGACAGAGAAAGTGTCAGCATTGAGCGAGGCAATGTCAATGAGAGTAGCATCGAGCAGTGTAGAAAAGTCGCCCTTGGTGGCAGAGTTATAAAGGTGAGATAGCGTATGCTCCGGCTTCATGCGAGGCACGGAGTGTGGAAGATAGCTGAAAAGGTCTTCCACTTCATCCTCAGTGAATTTGTCATATTCAGCATCCCATTTCTCGGCGTTTCGTAAGCGCTCGCCATAAACTTCGTCGCGCTTTGCCTCATAGCCGAACTTATCATTAAAAAACTTGTAAAGGAACATCTCCGTTACAATCTTATATTCGCTGCCAGTGCCAGCCAATCCGTAAGCCCCGGTAGTGCTCTTCAGAGAGTCGATAAGGGCGATGGTAGCCTCAGATATATTGATGTTGCTCATTATTGTTTTTAATATGCGTAGTTACGTTGTTGTAAATATTCTGTTGTGATGAGATTGTTGATAAACTTGCGGTCTTTTATGTCAGCCCTTATGTGCATCTTCAGCAGTTCCTTGCCGATGATGGCAAGCACATCCTGCTGAAATGCCGGTTCGTTGTCGAGCTTGTTGATGTCGAGGAATATCATCCGGTCGATGTCCTGCTTCATATTTGCCAGGTTCTCCGCAATCTCATATTCATGCTTTGATATGATCGGTTTTTCGCGCTTTTCGTTCTGCTCTTCAATACGCTTGTGGATTCGCACAAACCGTTCGTCGCCCTTGTACTTGCTTTTCAGAAGGCGGTTGCGACGATTGATTTCGCGTATTTTCTTCATCACCTCGTCCATGTACTGTATGCTTTCTTTTGCGTCAGCGGTGTCTTTGGGTACAAATCCCTTCTTGCGGAAATACTCACGGAACTCATCGGCAAGGATAACATACTTGTCCTCCTTTGTATCGAAGTTTGCTTCGAACTCAGCCTGCACACGCTCGCAACGCTCACGTATGTCGTTGACAATGATGCGCATTTCCTCTGGCATTCCTTTCTTGAACTCAAATTCGAGTTCGGAAAGCGCAACGTTGATGATGCCTGACACGTCGGCCTTATGCTCCGTGTTTTCAAGAAGATTGATGCGCTCGATGCGATGTGTAACCTCTGTGATAAGCGTAGGAATGGTGCCGATAGGCAGCGATGCAAGTTTCTGCTTTGTTTCCTCGTCGCCGAAAGAACGCACTTGGTTGACAATAGCCTTTGCTTCTGAAAGCGTGTTGCGCAACTCATAGAGGCTGTCCTTGTTGTCAACCTCGTCAATCTGCTTACGGAACTCTTCCATATTGTCAGTGGTGAAGTTGAAGAGCACGCTTTTCACCTGCCTGATTTTGGCTTCCACCTCTTCCTTCGTCACCATCACATCGTTGGCGATATTACTTTGTCCAGAGCCTGTGCCGTCAGAAGTGCGGTTCAATTCGCGGAGGTAGCGGTCGTTGGTGGCATCAAAATTCTCCTTGATGTTCACGAAGTCAACTACATAACCATATTTGAAATCATGGTAAGGTCGGTTGACACGCGTCAAAGCCTGCAACAAGTCATGGCCGTCGAGCGAGCGTCCGAGGTACAGTTTCTTCAGACGAGGAGCATCAAAACCAGTGAGAAGCATCTTGTTGACAATGAGCACGTCCACTTCCTGAAGTTTCTTGAACCCCTCGATGTACTCTTTACGTTCCAACTTATCGCCTTCGTCATGCAATATAAGCGAAGCGGTCAAAGGTCTGTAGCCAGAAGGCAAAGTCATTGGTTCTGCTGCCATTCCGAGCTGTTCCTCTTTATGCTGCCATATTTTCTCCGCATTATGGAAACGCTTCTGCCACAAGCGGAACATCTCTCTTGCCTGAGGGTTTGTCTTGCAGACAATCATGGCTCCGACAGAGTTGTCGTTCTGCTCCCTGCGGAAACGGCGGAAGTCGGATATGACATAGTCGAGCAACGCATTGAGATAGCTTTCATCCTCAATGATCTTGTTGCGGTCGATGTCCGACTTCTTCACTTTTACGCTTCCAGCCAATTTGTCGAGGATGTCCTCAATTTTTTCCTTGTAGATGGTTTCGACAGGCTCACGCATAAGTTTGCAAGTATAGCCGTCAGCGATGGACTTGTCGTAATAGTAAGTATGGATATAGTCGCCAAACACTCGCCAAGACTCACGCTCCTCCTTGAGAAGCGGCGTGCCAGTGAGGGCTATCTTCACAGCGTTTTTGTCAGCTTCGAGCAAATTCGCCAAGAAACTTCCCTTGGGGTTATATCCACGGTGTGCCTCGTCGATAAAGAATATACGTTGGAGGTTGGTGCTGTAGCTGTCGTCAACTTGCACCTTCGCCTTGTCTTCTTTGAACTTCTGGATGTTGACCACCATGATCTCCAACTTGCCTTCATTGTTCTGTGTGATAGACCGGCTTGCAATGTCCTTCATCAGTTCTTCACGGCTCTTGGCATTATGCACGATAAGACCACGGGCGGCAAATTCGTCGGTAGCCTGTTCCATAAGGTCGATACGGTCGACTATGAAATAGAACTTTGCCACGATGCTTTTACGTGCAAAGAAATCCGTCAGACTACGCACGCTGTAATAGGCAAGAGCCGTTTTTCCGCTGCCCTGTGTATGCCAGATGATACCGCTCTTTATCCCATTGTTTAGGGTGCGACGGATGGCATAAGAGGCGAACATCTGCTGATAGCGCATAATATGCTTTTGCAACGTTGTGCCCTGTGTGCCGTCCTCTAATTCCACCTTGCGCTCAACGTATGCTATGCCATAACGAAGCAGGAACAGAAAACGCTCCTTGCTCAGCATGGAGGTTATGATACGGTTGGTAGGGGTGTTGACATCCTTGTTGGTCTGATACTCCTTAAGGTTTTTGATGACTACACAGTTGCGGTGTTTCAACACCTTATATTCGTCGTCATCCGTTATTTCCTGATAGGGATAATTGGTAACAAACGTTTTGTTCTCCTCACGGAACACATTGAAGAAAGCCTTGCCCTTGGCGGAGCTACAATAGAATGCACCTTGAATAGGTACACGGCTCTCGTTGTCGTATTCCTGATTGTTGGAGAATATCATCAACTGCGTGACGTTGAAGAAGCGGCGAAAACATGTCTTGCTCATTCGTGTATTGATGCGTTCACGCTCAGCCAAGATACCCTCGTGATTATTGGGTTTCTTTACCTCAATGAAAGCCAGTGGCATTCCATTGATGAAGCAGGTGATATCAGGACGGAAATTGTCCTCCGTATCTTCGTTTTCACATGTAAACTCTGTGGTGACGTGCCAATCGTTGTTTTCAGGATTGTCAAAGTCAATAAGTTTTATTCCGCTATTGGAAGAAAGCATCTGGTAAAACTCGCGTCCTAAATCATCATTGTTTGCAACGTTTACAATCTTTGAAAACAACAAAGAGACTTCCTGACTTGACAAAGACGGATTCAGACGTTTGACTGCATTCAGAAAAACGTCTATCAATATATTAGTCTTGGTATCATATGCATTGATATTGTCCAAGTAGGTATAGCCCAACTTACATAGATGGAGAGCTGCAGGCACTTGTACCCTGGTATTCTCATTGAAGTTAGAATTTCCCATAAATATAGATTTAGTCAAAGTTAATTATTTCACTTACATTGACATTCAGTAACTCTGAAATTCGCTTCAGTGTTGCCTTCCATACAGTCAATATATTGCTTATAATGCAAATTTATAGATTTTTAGCGAGAAACAATATTGCTCAATTCTACCTTTAACAAGATATAACTTTTTACATATCTTATCTTTGCAATTCTTGTATTGTCTTCGATTTATATAAAATCCTCACGCTCACAAATGTAAATAAATTTCCATTTGTTTCGCTTAATCGGATTTTTGCACTACCTTTGCAGCGTAAACTCTCAAGTCTATTAATATTCAATCAAATAATAACTAAAACAAACAAAAATGAAACTCAATCGTTTAATTCTCGCGGCTGTGGCGGCACTCTTCGTACAGAGCAGCTACGCACAGCAGCCGTACGGCGGATGCTGGCATCCGGACGACATCAAGAACTGGTCGCCGGAGACCGACAAGGACGCTAAGTTCAACCGCTCGCGTGTGCCATTGGCAAAGCGTTTCAAGGAGCCAACGCTGATGAAGGCGAACAAGAACCAGTATTATGAGGGTCAGATCAGCAACGCTCCTATCCTTTTCCCGACATGTTCTATGTGTCCGTCGCAGGGCGCGTACAACTTCCTCGGCTATCAGCCTACCTACTGGCAGTATATGGACAAGCTCATCTATTGGGCAGGTTCGGCTTCTGAGGGTATCATCATCCCGCCGCCAGCAGGTTCTATCGACGCTGCTCACCAGAGCGGTGTGAAGGTGCTGGGTCAGGTGTTCTTCCCGCCGTACGCTTTTGGTGGCAACCAGGCTTGGGTGCGCCAGATGCTTACCAAGGAGAACGGCGTATATATCTATGCTAAGAAGCTCTACGAGATTGCTAAGTACATCGGCTTCGACGGATGGTTCATCAACGAGGAGACCGGCGGCGGTACCGAATCGGAGTGGGTTGGCTTCATCAAGGAGTTCAACAAAATTGCCGACGCTAACGGCGACACACACATGGAGATTCAGTGGTACAACGCTGAATACTCTCCGAACGTTACAATCCTGAAGTCGCACAAGAATACATCGCAGTTCCTCGAGTACGGCTCTCCGGGCGACTATCGCAGATATGCAAGCCAGCTCGGCTGCACAGAGGCGGAGACCTTCTCTAAGATTTACGGTGGTGTGCAGGTGGCTTCCAGCGGACACACCGGTTTTGAAAGAGATTTGCAAAAAGCAATGCCTACCAGCGGACACGTTGGTTCGCTCGATCTATTCTGCCCCGAGGAGAAGACATGGAAGGACAACGTGCGCAACTTGCTCGGCAAGAACGATACGGGTCCTGACGCATACAAGGCTATAACGAAAACTTTCGAGAACGAGATGCAGATGTGGACCAACTATGCCGGCGACCCGACTGTTACTACAGATGAATGGTCAGGCATCTCGGGTCACGTACTCGAGCGTTCGGTTATCAGCTCAATGCCGTTCACTACGTCGTTCTGCGTAGGTGTGGGCAAGCACCGCTTCGTAGAAGGTGAGAAGGTGGCTACACAGGACTGGTACCACTCAGGCGTGCAGAGCATTATGCCTACATGGCGCTACTGGATGGAGAACAAGGACGATGCTTCTTTCGAGATCAACTGGGAGGACGCTTGGAACTTCGGTTCGAGCCTTAAGCTGAAGGGCGGCTCTGCGTTCAGCGGCGACCATCTCTGGCGTCTGTACAAGACTCAGCTCGCTGTGAACGGTGGCGGCACATTGCGCCTGGTTTACAAATCGTCGAACACGACAAACGCTTCTGTAGAGGTGAAGCTCTCTACAACAAGCTCTGTAAATCCTGACGTTACACTCTCTGCACCGAAAACCACAACAAAGAACGGTTGGACTGTTGCTGAGTATGACCTCTCTTCGCTCAACGGCAAGACTATCTATATGATTGGTCTTAACGTTAAGGCTAAGTTCACAGTCTACGACTATGAACTCTCGCTCGGCGAACTCTCTGTGCTGCCTGCTAACTATGCTCCGGCACCAGTGGAGGTGAAGAACCTTGCTTCTACAAGCACGCTGGGCAACGTTCAGGGCGACGCTCGTCTGACATGGGACTTCGACTATACAGCCGACTTCGATCACTTCGACATCTATAAGGAGAACGAGGACGGCACACGCACAATGGTTGGACAGACTCGCGACGAGGCGTTCTACGTTCCTACATTCCAGCGTAAGGACAACGAGGCTTATGTTAAGTTCATCGTTACTCCGGTTATGAAGGACATGCGCCAGCAGAAGGGCAAGAGCATCGTGCTCGACTACCCGCAGGCTACCGCTCCGGTTGTTTCGTTCACTATCAGCAACAGCTATCTGAAGGTGGGCGAGAGCGCTACTATCACAGCTAACGGTACGGGTAATCCGACTGCTTTCAAGTGGACTCTGCCCGAGGGCTTGAAGCTCGCTAACGGCTTCTCACTCACCGACCAGACTATCACCGTAGTTGCTGAGAAGGTGGGCAAGCAGCGCGTAACTGTTGATGTTACAAACGCCATCGGCACATCTACCACTTCAAGCAATATCCTCGACGTAATGACCGAGGAGGAATACAAGAAGATTTACAACGTTGTATATCAGAAGAAGGTGCTCGGCTACAGCGGCTCTACCAACTATCAGGAGGTGCCGGATAAGATTATCGACGGCGTGACCAATCCTTATTCCACATCGGACAAGTGGTGCAACGTGAGCGCTGACAACTGGGTCACATTCGACCTCCAGAGCGTTTACCGCATCTATAGCTTCAAGATTTTCGATGGCAACGCAGGTCCGGAGTCGGGCGTAGACCAGATCGACTCTTACCAGATTCTCCTCTCTGAGGATAACGAGCACTGGACGACAGTTGTTGATACCTACAACCGCCAAAAAGAGAGCGTCAAGACCGACTACATCGCTCCGATGCGTGCACGCTACGTGAAGCTCGTTCCGCACGTCAACGGCATCCTCCGCATCTGGGAGTTTGAGGTTTATGGCAAGAAGGACAACAGCATGAAGCTCTCTACATTGGCAAACAATATCACTTTAAACGCTGGTGAGTCGTATAATATCAATGTGACTTACGATTTGGGCGAGGGAGCTACTAAGGCTGATAAGTTCGAGTGTGTTGCTACAAGCAAGAACGGCAACGTGACTATCGGCACAATCAAGGAGAACGTGAAGAAGAACACGTTCGTCATTCCTGTAACTGCTAAGCAGCGCATGGGCGACGATGTTGTTACTATCCGCGTCGTGAATGGTGACGACTACGAGGAGGTTGCTGTACAGGTTGAGGTTGACGCTACTACACAGCCTAACGTGCTCAAGGGCAAGACGGCTGAGGTGCGCCACTATGAGAACGACTACTCTTTCGAGGCAGCTTTCAAGAAGTATGATGTCAGCGGTCTGACCGACGGCAACAAGGTTGACGAGGCTCTTAGCGAGATTGAGGCACCTTCTACACACCGCGACGACGTATGGGTGATCTTCACCGCTCCGGAAGGCAAGCAGTGGGACCTCGCAAAGGTTGTTGTGAACATCCCGGACAATAACTACGCAGAGAACGACAACAACGAGATGAGCTACGTCAACAAGGACGTGAAGATTGCTGTGGGCGACGACCTCACACGCATGAACACGGCGAAGACATTCTCTGGCTTGAAGAAGGTTTCTGAGCTTAGCTACATCTTCCCGGAGAGCGTGAAGACAAAGTATCTCGCTGTCATCTGCAACCTCTATGTCTACTCTTATCCGTCAATGGCTGAGGTTTCTGCATACGAGCAGTTCGCAGACCCGACTGCCATCAACAACGCTACTGTACAGAACGCTGTTAAGGGCATCTACACAGTGAATGGCACAAAGCTCAACGCTTTGCAGAAGGGCTTGAACATCGTGAAGTTCGCTGACGGCACTGTGCAGAAAGTGCTCGTGAAGTAAATTATTAATTGGTAATTATTAATTATTAATTGGTGATTGCTAATTATTAATTTGTGATTATAGAATATTACGGCTATCAGAAGTGTAACAGCTTCTTGATAGCCGTTTTTCGTATCCTTAAATGTAAAAAATACAACACAAACGCAAATTAGTTTGGCAAATGCTTGGTGGGTTGACTTTTATGATATATATTTGCAAACAAATTGTTAAAGTGAAATTATTACAACCGCTAAAAGCCACCATAACATGAGTAAAGACAATGTATTATACAGAGTGTGCCACTTCTATGTTGAAGGTTTTCGCAGTATGACTCTTGGCAAGGTCTTGTGGACAGTTATCCTCATAAAACTGTTTGTTATATTCTTTGTGCTGAAGCTGTTCTTCTTCCCCAACGTGCTTGACCAGAAGTCGAATGGCGACAAAGCATCGTATGTTGCAGGGGAGTTGACGGGCGATAGGGTGGACAGATAGCCACTCGCATCGGTCGACACAGATGTCCGCATCGGTTGACGCAGATGGAAAATGTATAAGTTCTGTAGCCCGAAAGAAACTGAATACAAACCTAATCAATAATAAAAAGACATCAAAAAATGACACATCTCTTGACTGTAGACCCTACACTTATCGACTGGTCGCGTGCGCAGTTCGCACTCACAGCCATATATCATTGGCTGTTCGTACCGCTCACACTGGGTCTTGCCCTCATCATGGGCATTATGGAAACGTGCTATTATCGCACTGGTAAGCAATTCTGGAAGGATACCGCTATCTTCTGGCAGCGACTGTTCGGCGTGAACTTCGCCATGGGTGTTGCTACGGGCATCATCCTCGAGTTCGAGTTCGGCACCAATTGGAGCAACTACTCATGGTTCGTGGGCGACATCTTCGGCGCACCACTCGCCATTGAGGGCATCGTGGCGTTCTTCATGGAAAGTACCTTTGTCGCCGTGATGTACTTCGGTTGGCAGAAGGTGTCGCGTGGCTTCCACTTAGCATCGACGTGGCTCACCGGTCTCGGCGCAACCATCTCGGCTTGGTGGATTCTTGTGGCTAATGCGTGGATGCAGTACCCCGTGGGCTGCGAGTTCAATCCTGACACCGTGCGCAACGAGATGACGAGCTTCGCTGATGTGGCACTCTCACCGTTCGCCGTGGATAAGTTCTTCCACACCGTGACCTCTACGTGGGTGGTAGGCGCAGTGTTCGTGTGCGCCGTGAGCTGCTGGTATCTGCTGAAGCGCCGCGAGCAGGAAATGGCACGTCAGAGCATCAAGATAGCGAGCATCGTGGGCATCGTGGCTGCCGTGCTTACTATGGCGACGGGCGACTTCTCTGCCGTGAAGGTGGCTGAGAAACAGCCTATGAAGCTCGCTGCTATGGAGGCTCTGTACGATGGGGGCGAGGGCGTTTCGCTAACAGCGGTTGCAGCTGTCAATCCGTTCGAGCAGCCCGACTATGCCAAGGGCGAGGAGCCACCGCTGCGCATTGCCATCCCGAACGGACTCTCGCTGCTTGCTACGCACAAGGCGGACGGATATGTACCTGGCGTGAACGACCTGCTCAACGGCTACACACGCACCGACGGCACACGTGAACTCTCGGCTGAGGAGAAGATGGAGCGCGGACGCAAGGCGATTGCTGCGCTTGCCGAATACCGCAAGCTGAAGGCTGCGGATGCCAACGACGCACGCTTGCCAGAACTTGCTGAGCAGCTGAAGCAGGACATGCCTTATTTCGGCTACGGCTACATCAAGGATCGTGCAGAGTTGGTGCCGTATATCCCCATCAACTTCTACGCATTCCGTGTGATGGTAGGCGTGGGTACGCTGCTGATGCTTTTCTTCTTCGTCATCGGCCACATAGCATGGCGCAAGGATATAACCTCGAAGTATCGCTGGCTCTACGTGGCAGCACTGGTTATGCTTCCGCTCACGTACCTGGTGAGCGAAGCCGGATGGATAGTAGCCGAGCTGGGCAGACAGCCGTGGGCTATTCAGGACATGCTGCCAACGGTGGCTGCAGTTTCCGATATTAAGTCGGGCAGTGTGGCGTTCACGTTCTTCCTCTTCCTCGTGCTCTTCACGGTGCTGCTTGTGGCTGAGGTGAGCATCATGTGCCGCGTAATACGCAAATATAACGCCGAGAAACCTCAGACATCAACCGACAACACTTATGTTTAACTCTTCATATAACACATTCTTATGACATACGAATTTTTGCAACAATACTGGTGGTTCATCGTCTCGCTGCTCGGGGCGTTGCTCGTGTTCCTGCTCTTTGTGCAGGGCGCTAACTCTATGGTGCATAGCATAGGCAGAACGGAAGACGGGCAGCGTAAGGTGCTCGAGTCGACCGGCAGAAAGTGGGAGATAACGTTCACCACGCTCGTCACCTTCGGCGGAGCCTTTTTCGCCTCGTTCCCGTTGTTCTACAGTACGAGCTTCGGCGGAGCGTATTGGCTCTGGATGATAATCCTCTTCTCGTTCGTGCTGCAAGCCGTGAGCTACGAGTTTCAGCTGAAGAAGGGCAATCTGCTCGGCACACGCACCTATCGCTGGTTTCTCGTGCTGAACGGCATCGTGGGACCGTTGTTGCTCGGCGGAGCTGTGGCTACGTTCTTCGACGGTTCCAACTTCCTCGTCGAGAAGGCGTCGCTGACGGATATCGGTGCGCCCGTTATCAGCCGTTGGGCTAACGCTTCAGCAGGACTCGATGCGCTGCTCGACCCGTGGAATCTCGTGTTCGGACTCGCCGTGATGTTCCTTGCACGTATGCTCGGCGCACTGTACATAATAAATAATGTGGAGGATGAGGACATCCGTTCGCGTGCCAGTGTGCGCCTTGTCGGCAGCACCGTGCCGTTCCTTGTGTTCTTCCTCGCTTTCTTTGTGCGTCTGTTGCTGAAGGACGGTTACGCTGTAGATGCGCAAGGCGTGGTGTTCATGGAGCCTCTGAAGTATCTGCACAACTTCCTCGCCATGCCGCTGTTGGCGGTGCTTACGCTTGTGGGCGTGGTGTTGCTGTTGTATGGAGTAGGGCGAACCATTTTCAGCAACTCCTACGTGAAGGGTATCTGGCCGGCAGGCATCGGTGTGGTCATGGTAGTGCTCTCGCTTCTGCTCATTGCCGGTCTTGGTGACACAGCCTATTATCCCTCTAACGCCGATCTGCAAAGCTCGCTCACCATCGCCAACAGTTGTAGCAGCGAGTTCACCCTGCGCACCATGTTCTATGTGTCGCTTCTCGTGCCATTCGTGTTCGCGTATATTGCATATGTATGGCGTGTGATGGACAGAAAGTAATATTAGGAGGCTACGGTATTCTTGCCGTAGCCTTTTTTTTTTAATAAGTTACGCTGCATCTCAACAATAAAAATAAGTGCTTTTGTTTTGCATTGTCTTCGATTTACACTAACTTTGCACAGATATTATTACTGCACTGTTATTTGATGTAGTACTCTCTAAATACAGATAAAAACCAATCTATAATAAAATGAATACAAAATTATCATTCCGACTGCAATGGTCGAAGCGAGCAATGGCACTTGTCGTTGTTGCTGCTCCTTTGCAGTGGGCGTTTGCTTCGCAGGCAGAAAGTGCGCTGCGCACTCCCGTTGCGACTCAAACCGCTACCGTTGTAGCGCAGAGCGACAAGACACATAGCGTGAAGGGTCGTGTGTTTGACGAACTTGGCGAGCCGCTTATCGGTGCAACAATCTCCGTTGAAGGCACTAACGTAAAAACAGTTACAGACATCGATGGCAATTTCTCAATCAGCACACAGAAGGCTCCTGCCTCTACAATGCTCCGCATCTCGTACATGGGCTATAAGGACAAGGTGGTGAGCGGTGCTGCCAACCTGAATGTCACTATGCAGCTCGACCAGCAGTCGATTGACGAGGTGGTCGTAACGGCGCTCGGCATCAAGCGCGAGAAGAAGATGCTTGGCTACTCGGTGCAGGAGGTGAAGGCAGACAAACTCAACGTAACCGGCGACCCGTCAGTAGTGGGCGCATTGGACGGCAAGGTGGCAGGTCTGCAGATGAACACCGCAAGCACCGGCTTGGGCGGTTCGACAAAGATAACCATTCGTGGCAACTCTTCATTGACAGACAACAACCAGCCGCTCTGGATTGTGGACGGCGTACCGTTCACCGACGACCAGACTTCTTCGGCTTCTACATATGGCGGTTACGACCGTGGCGGAACATCATTCGACATCAATCCTGAGGACATCGAGTCGATCTCTGTACTGAAGGGTCCGAACGCTGCTGCGCTCTACGGCTCGCGTGCCGGCAACGGTGTAATCCTCGTCACTACAAAACGCGGCTCGCACAAGCAGGGCTTCGGCGTTTCGTATAGCGGCAACTTCACATGGAGCCAGGCTGCTGAGACTCTGAAGATGCAGAAGCTCTACGGTCAGGGTTCGCAGGGTCAGTTCCTCTTCAATAAGGACGAAGATGGCAACCCCACTACCATGACGGGCGAACTGGCGTTCGGTCCGCGCTTCGACGGCTCTATGCAGACCAACTGGCTCGGTGAGAAGGCTCCATACTCATACACTGGCGACCGTCTGAAGGACTACTTCCGCACGGGTTTCTCGCAGGCACACACCGTGGCTGTAGGCACATCGTCAGAGAAGTCGCACTTCCGCCTCTCTGTAGGCTACAACGGCAACGACGGCTTGTTCCAGAACGAGTCGCTCAACAAGATTAACGTCGATCTCAACGCCGGTGCTACCGTGAACAAGTGGCTCTCGCTCGACGGTAAGATTTCGGTTTCTAACACCAAGGCGGAGAACCGTCCGTACACCGGTCTGAATGGTGAGGTGGCTCAGCTGCTCCTCATGCCGGGCAACGTGTCGTTGCGCGACTTGAAGGAGAACTATACATCACCCAATCAGCTGCACCGCAACTGGTTCGGTCCCGACCAGCATTACTCTAACCCTTACTATGCTCGTCACCGCTTCAAGAACAGCGACGAACGCTGGCGTGCATTCGGCTACTATGCTGCTAATGTGAACCTCACCGACTGGTTGAAGTTCAACGCCAAGTACTCGTTCGACTACTATCGTACACGTCTTCAGACCTCCGACCTCTCTCTTGGCGACGGCGCTATCTCTACCGACGGCACCGGATGGCAGGGCAAGCTCGTCAACGACGGCATGACACGTGCCGAGGAGAACCACTTCGAGCAGAACATACAGTTCCTTCTTATGGGCGACAACCAGCTCGCAAAGAAGTGGCGCTTGGGCTACACTGCCGGCGCTAACATAATGTATCTGAAGTATGAGCAGCTCTCGGCATCGGTGCAGAACATGCTCGAGAAGGACAACTGGATATTCAACACCGGCAACAAGCTCACATCGGCTCTCGACGACGGACACAGCCGCGCCATGTACTCGGCTTTCGCTTCGGCTCAGTTGGCTTACGACGAGTGGCTCTCGCTCGACCTCACAGCACGCAACGACTGGTCGTCTACACTGCCTAAGAAGAACAACTCGTTCTTCTATCCGTCGGCATCACTCAGTTGGGTGTTCTCCGACTTCATGCGCTCTATCGACCATAAGCTGCCGTCATGGATTACGTTCGCAAAGCTTCGCGTGTCGGCAGCGCAGGTGGGTAAGGATCCGGCTCCGTACAACCTCTACAACGTGCGCAAGTATCAGTTTGAGATGGGCAACCGCAAGCCTATCAATAACACCATCAAGCTCAACGCCAACCTGAAGCCGGAGATCAAGACTTCGTATGAGGTGGGTGTAGACATGAAGTTCCTCGACAACCGTCTCGGCTTCGACTTCACCTATTATTATAATACTACGAAGAACCAAGCTATGCTCGTAGACGCTTCGTCGCCTTGGACACAGCAGTGGGTGAACGCTGGCAAGATCAACAACACTGGTGTCGAGTTCATGCTCTACGGTACGCCGGTGAAGACACGCGACTTCCAGTTCGACATCACCGCAAACCTCGCTCACAACCGTTCTACCGTTAAGGAACTGGCTGACGGCGTGAACCGCGTTTACTTCGCAGGCGACTCGAACATGCCGGTGAAGGTGGGTGCTGTGAAGGGTGGCAAACTCGGCGACATCTTCGCCAACAACCTCATGCAGCGCGATGCTCATGGTCGCGTAATCATCGGTGCTGACGGTCTACCAATGGCTGCTACCGGCGACGGTAACCTTGAGCAGTATCTTCTCGACCATCCTATCGGCAACATACAGCCCGACCTGCTTATGTCAATCACTCCGACTTTCACATACAAGGGCATCTCGCTCACCGCAATGTTCGATATGAAGTTCGGTGGCGACATCGTTTCTGTATCAGAGGGTATGGCTACATCTGTAGGTACATCGGAGCGCACAGCTTACCGTGGCGAGTACAAGACCGTTAATGGTGTGCAGGACTGGTATATGGTAGTGCCGGGCGTTAAGGCTGACGGCAGCGTGAACACACAGGAGGTGAGCGCACAGAAGTATTATTCTACAATCGGTCTGTACAGCTCGCAGAAGGGTTATGCAGAGGAGTTCGTGCACGATGCTTCGTACATCAAGCTGAAGGAACTCTCTCTCGGCTACAGCTTCCCGCAGAAGATGCTGCGCCGCACACCGCTCACACAGCTGAAGCTCTCGTTTGTGGCTCGCAACCTCTGCTTCCTCATGAAGCACACACCGGGCAACCCCGACGGCGGCTACGACACAACGATGTTCTCGCAGGCTATCGACTACATGGCAGTGCCTTACACACGCACATTCGGTTTCTCTGTTAACGTAGGATTCTAAATTTAAAACGACAAAATGAAACGCAATATATTATATACTGGTCTGATTGCAGCTACAACGCTGCTGACACTCGGTTCGTGCTATGACCTCGATGAGATGAACCGCGACCCGTACGGAGTGGAGGATACGGACAAGGGCGGAGAGATTACGCCCGAGGAGCCTACCGACACACGTTATGCCAACATCAACCTCAACTATCGTGTGAGCAAAGAGGACTCTGCTGCGTACAAGAAGCAGCTGGCTGACGCTCCGGCTAAGTTCCGCAAGTTCCTCTACGAGGGCTACTACAACGACTATCAGCGCACAACCAACCTCTCGCACGATATCTATGCCGGATATGTGGCTAACAACCAGCCGAAACATGCAGGCAAGGCTCCCGACTACAACTATACCGACGG
>ULPD01020191.1_pt1 | contig 17973 bp, 10 predicted proteins | sample 1953161 | NCBI WGS metagenome assembly ULPD01 (sample SAMEA4835619, study PRJEB28245) | human gut metagenome | biome: gut microbiome; material: fecal sample | place: Denmark | collected 2008
CTGTGTGCGACGATGCTGCGCGGCTTCCGCTCTCGCTGCTGCCTGCCTTGATGGCTGCAATGCGGCACCCCTTGCGTATGAGCGATGAAGCGTGGAAGAGCAGCTTGTCGGGATTGCCCACGTTCTCGATGTACAGCAGTTTGACATGAGAGTCTTTTTCAGGGTCAAAGTTCTCGTCCATGTATTGCAGCACGTCCTCAATGCCTATCTGTTTGCCGTTGCCGATGCTCCATACAGAGTTGAACGGCAGTCCCTTTGTGACGGCCGACTCAAGGATAAACACAGCCGTTGCGCCTGAACCGCTGATAAAGTCGACGCCTTTTTCGTGCAGTGTGGGTATAGGTTTGGTGAACACGCTGTGATGCCATGAGTTGAGCAGACCTATACAGTTAGGTCCTATGAGTGCTGCTCCGTAGCGTTCGCAGGTGTCAAGTATATGTTGTTCAAGTTTTGCTCCCTCTTTAGTTTCCTCTCCGAAGCCGGCTGATATGATGATGAAGGCCTTTACGCCTTTTTCTTCAGCCAGTCGGTCAACTGTTTCGGGACACATGTGCGCAGGTATTACGAGTATTGCCAGATCGGTAGGCGGCAGTTCGCTTATGTCGTGAAATGCCTTTACGCCTTGAATTTCGTCTTCTTTCGGGTTTACAATGCGCAGTACGCCTTTGTATCCTCCGTTAATAATGTTGCGCACAATGGCGCCGCCGGGTTTGTGAACGTTGTTTGAGCCGCCTATGACGACGATGCTCTCCGGGTGCAGAAGTTGCTGGTTAATCATGAGTTATTTATTTAGGGTTAAAAGGTTTTGGCCGCTTGCGTCACCCCGTTTTTGCGGTGATGTGCAGGCGGCTGTTGTATGATATGTTATTTCTGTTCTCCGATAATCTGCTCGGCGTGATTCTTCACCTTAATCTCTTTAGGCGAGATTATGCGCTCAATCACTCCGTTCTCGTCGATTATGAATGTTGTGCGGAACGTGCCCATGTATGTGCGGCCGTACATCTTTTTTTCGCCCCACACGCCAAACTGCTCAACAAGAGTCTTATCTGTGTCGGCAATGAGGTGGAACGGAAGCTCGTTTTTCTCGATGAACTTCAGGTGTCTCTTCTCGTCGTCGATGCTTGCGCCTATCACTTCGTAGCCTGATTCCTTCAGCTTTGTGTAGTTGTCACGCAGGTTGCACGCCTCGGTGGTGCATCCCGATGTCATGTCTTTAGGATAAAAATACAGCACCAGTTTGCGGCCTTTAAAGTCGCTGAGCTTAATCTCGTTGCCGTTCTCGTCGTGCCCGAGTATTTCGGGCGCCTTGTCTCCAATATTCATATCTTGTTATGTTTAATTGTTTTGCTTTAACGTTGTTGTTTGTGGCTTGCGTGTCCGCGTCAGTCTTGTGCCTGTGCGGCATAGTGCGGCTTGTGACAACCACATTGCAAATATACAATAAGAAAATGAGAAACTGTCTAAAATAAAGCAATAATATTTCTTAATACTTGTCCTTGATTGTGTTTCCGTTATGGTATAGTCTGTCAGTCTGTTGCTGTTATATTTGCCTTTTAGCTTATTTATCATGATAAGTTTTGCTGTTATGGATAACTTTTGCTAACTTTACAGCCGAAAAACAAACTAATTGAAATGAACAAAACAATTTTATTGTCTCTTGCTTTTATGGCGTTTCTGGCGCCTGACGCTTCGTGCCAGACCGTATTGAACGACAATACCGCCGTAAAGAGCGGATACGTGCGCCATCCTTGGGCAGGCAAGAGGGTGGGGTATATCGGCGACTCGATAACCGACCCGAAGAACAACAGCGATGACATCAAGCAGAAATACTGGGCATATCTTCAGCAGTGGCTCGGCATAACTCCCTATGTCTACGGCATAAGCGGCCGCCAGTGGGACGACGTTCCGCGTCAGGCTGAGAAACTCAGCAAGGAACACGGCGACGAGGTTGACGCCGTTGTAGTGTTCATGGGCACCAACGACTTCAATGCCGGAGTGCCAATAGGCGAGTGGTATGTCGAGACAGAAGACACCGTTATCGCTGCCGTTCATGGTCAGAAGCAGGTGTATAAGCGCAAGAAACGCACCCCGGTGATGACAGGCGACACATTTAAGGGACGAATAAACATAGGCATAAGCAAGCTGAAAACGCTCTTCCCCGACAAGCAGATTGTGCTGTTGACGCCATTGCACAGGGCTTATGCCACATTCGGAGCCACCAACATACAGCCCGACGAGAGCTGGCAGAACATCTGCGGTGAGTATTTCGACGCTTATGTTGAGGCTGTAAAGGAAGCCGGAAACGTGTGGGGCGTGCCAGTGATTGACCTTAATTCGGTCAGCGGACTTAATCCTATGGTTGAGGCTCAGTTGCCTTATTTCCATGATAAGTCGACCGACCGCCTTCACCCTTCAACCGAAGGGCAGGAGCGTATGGCGGCAACGCTTATGTATCAGTTGATGACACTTCCTGTTAAATAGTATTTTATTTGTCGCGGCACAATGTTGTCGCTGCTATAGTTTATTGTAAATTCTCAAGTGAAAATATGTTAACGCAATGCTTTTTGCGTTAACATATTTGTTTGACTTTTTGCAATCTCACGCCCCAAAATACGTTTACGATTGAAAAACTCGTATTTCTTGCGCTGATTCTTATTGGCTTGATATTCAGTGAGTTATGCAGTTTTGCTGTTTCGCCCTTCACTTCTGAAAGGTTGAAAACATATCCCAAAGGCCATAAATCACCATGTTTTGCTTCATAAACAAGCTTATTTCGCTTTATGAAAAGCCGTGTTTCGCATCGTAAAAGCATGCCTTTTGCATTGTAAAAGCACGCTTTTCGCATATTCAACGGCCTGTTTTCGGCTTTTAAAGGCATATCTTCTGCCGTGTATTCTCTGTAATGCTGTTTCATGACGTGTTAAATTCAGTAGGCTAAAACAAACCGATATAATAATTAATGTTAATGCTTTGATGCGCAAAACGTTTGTCGTGCCAAAAAATATTGTTCTGATTTTTGAATATTAAACGGCAAAAAACATTAAATCGTTTTGTCAACTACGATTAAATCGTTACCTTTGTAGAAATATAAAAAACATCGAAGGCAGGTATTTAATATGCCGGTGAGTGGCTTGTGCTATGCGCCATTTGAGTTAATATGCCGTGCCGGATACAATATAAAACTTTGTTGATTATGAGAAAAACCGCTTTCCTCTTGCTTATGGCTCTTATGCTGATGCCTATTGCTATGTTTGGCGACAGCTATTCTAAATTGTGGAAACAGGTAGACGAGGCAGTCCAAAAGGATTTGCCAAAGACACAGATACAGCTGCTTCAGACTATCGCCGACAAGGCCGAAGCCGGCAACGATTATGGTCAGTTGCTTAAGGCTGAAACACGAATGGCATCAGTGTGGTATTCAATATCCGCCGACTCGCTTCCTTCTCAGCTTTCACGGTTGGAAGACAAGGCTGAGAAATACAGCAAGACAGACGGAGCGCTGTCGGCTGTATATTATGCTGCGCTTGGCAAGATTTACAGTTCTTACCACAACGTTGGTATGTTCAGCGCTGTTGGTATTGACAATTCGGCAAAGAGTGTCGAATGTTATCGTAAGGCAATGGCTAATCCGTCATTGCTGGCTTCAAAGAAGGCTCTATGCTATAAGCCGTTTGTTGTTGAGGGACGCGACGGAAAATATTTTGAAGACGACCTTCTGAGTCTTATCGGATACACGGCAGAAGACTATGCGACGATGCATTCTTATTATGCCACAACATCCAACCGCACAGCCACTCTGCTCACTGCGCTTGCTATGGTCAAGCAGAACAATCAGCGCAACGGCGGCATTTATTTCCGCGAATTAAAGAAGTCGCGCTATGCCGTGTCGCTCGACTCGCTCATAAACATCTATTCTGATCTCAAAGCCTGCGGCGAAGTGGCTGTAGAACGCTATCTTTTCATGGAGAAGTGCAGCGATGTGAAGACCGAAGACCTCGTTACCTACATCAATAACGCTGTTTGCCGTTGGGGCGAATGGCCGAGGATGAATGTGCTGCGCAACAAGCTGAAGGCACTTACAAATCCGCAGTTTGAAATCAGTCTCACCAATAACGTTGTGATGCCGGGTAAGAGCAACGTGATAAAGATGAATATAAGGAACATTGATGAGATAAAAGTAAAGATATCACGTATTGCCGTTGACGGCGACACAGAGCTTGTTCCTACTGACGAAAACGGATATAAGGCACTGCGAAAGAAGATTGTTCCCCTGACAGAGAACGTTCTGACAAAGCGTTATCCCGGTCAGCCTGAATACAAGATGATTAAGGATTCGCTTGTGCTCGGCGGTATGCCGATAGGCGTATATTTGGTGGAAATATCTGCCGACGACAAGAGTCTTGATCCGCAGCGCCGCCTGTTGTATGTTACAGATATGTTTGTAGTTCATCATCAGCTGCCCGGCAACAAACTGCGCCTTGCAGCCCTGAGCGCCACAACGGGTCAGCCTATGCCCGGCGCAACCATTGAGGTGCTGACTAACGCAAAGAAAACATACACGCTGACATGCGACAACAAGGGCGAAACAACGCTGAGTCTGCTTGGCGACGGTATCAGAAAGCTGCGCGCATACACAGAGAGAGACAAGGCGGCGCCGCTGTTGAGCACATGGAGCAACTTCTCTTACTATTCACAGAAGAATGACCGCGATGTGCTTAACTTGTTTACCGACCGCACCATTTACCGTCCGGGACAGACTGTTCACGTGGCGGCAGTGGCATATAACATTAAAAACGGAACAGAAAGTAAGGTCATTGCAGGAAAGGCTTTCAAGCTTACAATGAAAGATGCCAACTATAAGACAGTGAGTGAAGCCAATGTAACTACCGACGAATATGGCACTGCAAGTGCTGACTTTGTGCTTCCGTCAGGCGGACTTACCGGGCGTTATACCATACAGTCTGATTTCGGCATCAATGCTTCTGTAGGTTTCAGCGTTGAAGAATACAAACGTCCTACGTTCCAGGTAGAGTTTCCAAAGATTAACCAAAGATATCAGAATGGCGACACTTTGGTGGTTACTGCCCATGCAAAGACTTATGCCGGCGTGCCTGTTCAGGGCGCAAAGGTAAGATATACGGTTAGGCGCAGCCAGTCGATGTGGTGGCGCTATTATGCGGGAGCTTACACTAACGGCTCCGGTACTGACGTGCTTACAAGCGGCGAAGCCGTTACCGATTCAGACGGTGCATTCAATATAGAGATGCCCATGGTGCTTCCTGCATGGGTTGAGACCGACGGCGGAATAGACGAGCGCACGTTTAACAGTATTGCACGTTTCTATACGATAACCGCCGATGCCGAGGTTACCGACCAGGCAGGCGAGACACGCAGCGGACAGCTTGCGCTTCCTCTTGGCAGCAAGCCGGCAGCGCTGAGCACCACATTGCCCGAGCGCATACTCCGCGACAGTCTGAAGACAATAAAGTTTGTTTATAAAAACATGGCAGGTGTTGACATCGACGACAACGTAAGATATTACATCGACGGCTCGTTCAATGCCTTTAACGCAAAGACCAACCGCGACGAGAACATCACATGGAACACGGCGTCGCAGCTAAGGTCGGGCCGTCACACTCTTGTGGCTATATGCGGCAACGACACTTTGAAGCAGGATTTCGTGGTGTTCAGCCTTGATGACACAAAGCCGTGCGTCAAGACACACGACTGGTTTTATCTTTCAGACACCCGGTTCCCGTCAGACGGCCGTCCGGTTTACCTCCAGGTAGGCTCGTCAGACGCTGATACGCACATCCTTTATACAGCCATTTCAGGCAACAATGTCATAGCCAACGGCACGACCGACCTGAGCAACCAACTGTCAACACGCAGCATAACGTATAAAGAAGAATATGGCGACGGACTGAAGATCAACCTTGTATGGGTGAAAGACGGCAAGGACTACAGTCATAGCATTTATATTACACGCCCTGTTCCCGATAAGCGACTGATGCTTAAGTGGACCACATTCCGCGACCGACTTACTCCGGGACAGAGCGAAGAGTGGACACTCAACGTTACAAAGCCCGACGGAACGGCCGCCGGCGCACAGCTCATGGCTACGCTTTATGACAGTTCGCTCGACCAGATAACTCCTTTCAACTGGTGGTTCTATTACTATGTCAGCATAAGCGAGCCATATACACAGTGGCGTTCGGTTTATCAGAACGGTTTGTATTTCTCGAGTTCGGCAGATATTAAACTTCTTGATGAGAACAGTTTTGACATGAACAAGTTTGATCTCGATGGATTCTTCTTGTCTGGTGTTGCATCTCGGCTTTATGGCGCGACTTCTGGCTTAAGACTGAACATGGCCGGAAGTGCCGTTAAAAAGCAGGCTGTGGCAGCAGATTTAGCCCAGTCTTCAGACAGCAATTCTTCTTCTACAGTTATGAGTAAGGAAGAACTTGCGGAACCTTCGGCTAGTGCTGAAAGCAGTTCAAGTCAAACTGGCTCTTCAAATAACGTTCAGTTGCGCGAGAATCTTAATGAGACGGCATTCTTCTATCCCGCACTCCAGACCGACGCAAAAGGCAATGTAAAGATTAAGTTTACGCTACCCGAAAGCATAACGACATGGAAGTTTATGGGACTTGCTCACGACAAGGACGTAAACTACGGACTCATTGAAGGTGAAACTGTGGCGCGCAAGACCGTCATGGTGCAGCCCAATATGCCGCGCTTTGTACGTGTTGGAGACCGTGCATCGATTGCCGCGAGAATATTCAACACTTCAGAAAATAGCGCAGAAGGAACTGCCGTTATGCAGCTCGTTGACCCTGAGACCGACAAAGCCGTGTTTGAACAGAGAAAGTCGTTTAAGGTTGCAGCCGGACAGACCACATCTGTATCGTTTGAATATTGTCCCGATGCCAACAGCTCGCTGCTTGTATGCAAGATATTTGCAAACGGACGCAACTTCAGTGACGGCGAGCAGCACTATCTTCCTGTACTGGCAGACGAGGAACTCGTAACCAACACTGTGCCGTTCACACTGCCGCAGCCGGGACAGAAGACAATAGACCTTGGCGGACTGTTCGCAAAGAACGGCAGAAACAGCAAACTGACTGTTGAATACACCAACAATCCCGCATGGCTTGTTCTTCAGGCTTTGCCTTACATCGGCACCGCCAATGAAAATAACGCCATAAGTCTTGCCACGGCATATTATGCAAACAGCATAAGCAACTACATCCTGAATAACGCTCCGCAGGTAAAGACAACGTTCGAGCAGTGGAAGCGTGAGGCCGGACAGACAAGTCTGATGAGCAGTCTGGAGAAGAATCAGGAACTTAAAGACATCGTGCTTAACGAGACTCCTTGGGTGGCAGACGCCGACAATGAGACAGAGCAGAAACGGCTTTTGGCCAACTATTTCGACAGCTCATCGCTCAGCAACAATATAAATGTGATGCTTGGCAAACTGCAAAAGCTGCAGAATCAGGCCGACGGCTCATGGTCGTGGTGGCAGGGCATGCCTTACGGTTCGCCGTCGCTCACTGCAAGCATCGTTGAACTGCTTACACGCCTGAACACTATGGTAGGCACACAGGCAGAGACAAAGACCATGATAGACAAGGCAATGACTTATCTCGGACGCATTGTTTCTGATGAAGTTAATGAGATTAAGAAGGCTGAAAAAGAAGGCAAGCCATACGTAATACGCGACTATTCGGCACTGCAGTATCTGTATGTCTGCGCCCTAAGCAACAGACAACTTACATCGGCAGAACGCTTAGCGGCAGATTATCTGCTTGAATATCTTAAGACAAAGAACACATCACTTAACCTTTATGGCAAGGCTCTCATGGCTGTAGTATTGTCAAAGAACGGCGACAGCAAACTTGCAGGTGAATATCTGAAGAGTCTTGAAGAATATTCAGTGAAGACAGAGACTATGGGCCGCTATTACGATTCGCCGCGCTCAGGTTACAGCTGGTTTGATTACCGCATACCTACACAGGTTGCTGCCATTGAGGCAATGAAACTTGTTGACGCCAAAAACTATTCTGCAGAAATCGACGAGATGAGACAGTGGCTCCTGCAGCAGAAGAGAGTGCAGGGCTGGAACACACCTGTCAACAGCGCCAACGCCGTTTATGCTTTCCTCAGCGGCAACATGTCGGTGCTCGACAAGAGCGAGAATGCTGTAATAAAGCTTGACGGCAAGCAGCTCGATATGTCGCCTGCAACAGCCGGACTGGGTTATGTCAAGTCGGCAACAAATGTCAGCAAGCCCGGCAAGCTGACTGTAAGCAAGACGTCAGAAGGAACGTCATGGGGCGCAGTTTACGCACAGTCGGTATGCAAGACTTCCGACGTAAGCGCGTCTTCGGCAGGCTTTAAGGTTACAAGAGAGATACTTTCTGCCGATGGTTCAAAGCCGTCACGTCTGAAAGTTGGATCGCGCATCAAGGTGCGCATAACCATAGTAGCCGACCGCGATTACGACTTTGTTCAGGTGAGCGACAAGCGCGCCGCATGCATGGAGCCGCTAAGACAGCTCAGCGGATATGCCGGCGGATACTACTGCACGCCGAAAGACAACGTTACGAACTATTATTTCGACCGTTTCAGCAAAGGAACGCACGTTATAGAGACAGAATATTATGTTGACCGTGAAGGCACTTACGAAACTGGCACATGCACAGTGCAGTGTGCTTACTCGCCTGAATATGCAGGGCGTGCAGTGTCTGAGGTTATTGTTATCGAATAAATGAAAGAGAATTGAATTATGAAAAGAAAGATAGTACTTACAGCCCTGGTAGCCGCTTTCGCACTCGACATGGCGGCACAGCGCATATCTGCCAAGCACGAGGTTATCGATTGCGGAAGCGTTCTTTACGAACAGCCCGTAACGGCAAAGTTTGAACTGCGCAACAAAGGCAACGAACTTATAATAGACACAGTGAGGACAAGTTGCGGATGCGCCACGGCAAGCTATCCGCGCACCAGCATCATGAAGGGCGACAACTTTACGGTTGAGGTTACTTATGATGCCCGTCAGCTCGGACATTTTGAAAAGGAGGTTGCCATATTCAGCAATGCTTCAGACAAACCTTTTTATCTTAAGATGAAAGGAGTGGTGGTCGACAAGCTCGTTGACTTCACAGGAAAATACGACTACACCATAGGCAGCGTTAGAACCGACAACAACAACATTGAGTTTGATGATGTCAACATAGGCGACATGCCTGTACAGAAGATACACATCATCAACAGCAGCAGCGAGAGCGTAAGCCCTGTTGTTATGCATCTGCCTTCGTTCCTCACGGCATCTGTATCGCCTACGACGATAGCTCCCGGCCATACCGGCGTGGCAACGATAACTCTCAATTCATACAGGCTGCGCGATTATGGTCTTACACAGACGTCTGTATATCTCGGAATGTATCCAGGCGACAAGGTGAGTGCCGACAAGGAGATATCGGTTTCTGCCGTATTGCTTCCAAGTTTCAGAAACATGTCTGAGACGCAGAGGCTCAACGCACCGGTGATAAAACTCTCTTCAGAGACACTCGACCTCGGTACGTTTGGCGATAAAGACGACAAGAGCGGAACAATAATTATTGAAAATCACGGTAAGAGCAGGCTCGACATACGTTCAATGCAGATGTTTACAACAGGTCTGAAGGTAAGGCTGAACAAGTCGAAGCTTGATCCGGGTGAGTCGGCTAAACTCAAAATCACTGCTTACAAGAAGCAGCTGAAGAGCGCAAGAAGCAGACCGCGTGTGCTCATGATAACCAACGACCCGGCCAAACCAAAGGTTGTTATACATGTTAAAGTGAAATAATATCGTTATGGAACATCCAGAAAACAGCAGTGAGTATAAGGGGCTTACGGTTAATTCCGGAGTAGAGCAGCCTTCGACAGTTAATCCTTATCTGAAGCGCGGACGCTATAAGCGCCACGAATACACCGTCGATGAGATGGTTGAAGGCATCCTTAAAGGCAACGTTACGGTGCTGAGTCAGGCCGTAACACTGATAGAGAGCGTCAATCCCGACCACCAGCAGAAGGCGCAGGAGGTTATCGAGAAGTGTCTTCCCTATAGCGGCAAGTCGCTGCGCATAGGCATCAGCGGTGTGCCCGGTGCAGGAAAGAGCACCTCTATCGACCAGTTTGGCGTGCATGTGCTCGACCGCTTTGGCGGCAAGTTGGCCGTTTTGGCCATCGACCCCAGTTCTGAACGCTCCAAGGGAAGTATTCTTGGCGACAAGACTCGTATGGAAAAGCTCTCTTTGCGTGATGAAGCCTTCATACGTCCCAGTCCTACGGCAGGCTCTTTGGGAGGTGTTGCGCGCAAGACCCGCGAGACAATCATACTGTGCGAGGCTGCCGGTTACGACAAGATTTTTGTCGAGACGGTGGGCGTAGGACAGAGCGAGACGGCTTGCCACTCTATGGTTGACTTCTTCCTGCTTATCCAGCTTGCCGGCACTGGCGACGAACTTCAGGGCATAAAGCGAGGCATCATGGAGATAGCCGACGGCATAGTTATCAACAAGTGCGACGGCAACAATGTTGACAAGTGCCACATCGCCGCCACAAATTTCCGCAACGCCCTTCATTTCTTCCCGCCTTCTGACAGCGGATGGCAGCCCAAGGTGCTTTGCTACAGCGGCTTCTACGGCACCGGCATCAAGGAAGTGTGGGACATGATATACGAGTATTTCGACTTTGTAAAGCAAAACGGATATTTCACCTACCGCCGCAACGAGCAGAGCAAGTATTGGATGTATGAAACCATTAACGAGCATCTGCGCGGCAGCTTCTATAACAATCCGCTGATACAGCAGAAGCTGAAGGCATCAGAAGACGCCGTGCTGGGCGGAACAAAGACGAGCTTTGTGGCGGCTAAGGAGCTGCTCGACACATATTTCGGCACTAAATGACCTTAATGCTTATGCAATGGCAGACAATGATAAAGCAGTAAGAATGTTTTATTAAGGTCTTTATGCCTGTTTGTTTTTATTCATGACCGGCATTGTCCGGTCATGAATAATATTATAAGAAACATCAAGAGATGGTACAGATAGAAATCGACGACGGCAGCGGATTCTGCTTTGGAGTTACCACTGCCATAAGAAAGGCCGAAGAAGAACTTGCGGCCGGTAAGACATTATATTGCCTTGGCGACATCGTTCACAACGGAATGGAATGTGAGCGCCTGCGTAGCATGGGCCTCATAACCATTAACCACGACGAGCTGAAGGCTCTTCATGACGTTAAGGTGCTGCTGCGTGCCCACGGCGAACCGCCCGAGACTTACGAGATAGCGCGCCGGAACAACATTGAGATTATCGACGCCACTTGTCCCGTTGTACTGCAGCTGCAGCGCCGTATCAAGTGCAAATACGACTCAAATCCCGATGCCCAGATTGTTATTTTCGGTAAGCCGGGCCATGCCGAGGTGCTCGGACTCGTAGGGCAGACCAACAGCAAGGCCATTGTAATAGCCGGAATAGAAGACGCCAAGGCGCTCGACTTCAGCCGCGACATATATCTATATTCGCAGACAACGAAGTCGCTCGACGAGTTTCACCGCATAATCGACTATATTCAGGAGCACATATCGCCCGACGCAACATTCATGAGCTTCGACACGATATGCCGTCAGGTAGCCAACCGCATGCCTAACATCAGTTCGTTTGCCAAGCGCCACGACCTCATTCTCTTTGTCTGCGGCCGCAAGAGCAGCAACGGCAAGGTGCTTTTTAATGAGTGCAAGAGCGTTAATCCAAACAGTTATCTTATTGAAGGTCCCGACGAGATTAAGCGCGAATGGATTGAAGGCATCGACACGATAGGCATCTGCGGAGCCACGAGCACGCCCAAATGGCTGATGGAGCGGTGCCGCGACAGGATAAAGAACGGCATTTAGGTGCATGCATTTATCAATGTAAGCGCCCAAGTCCGCCATTCTGTTTATCATAATGGCTGCTGAACCAAAAATATTTTTGTAAAAAACTCATCACTCGTCACATTCTGCTTCAATGCATTGAATGTCAGAATGTTACAGTGTGATGAGTTGCTTTTCAAACTCATCACGCTCTGCTTTCATACCAGTTGATAAGTCTAAATTGAAATAAAATTAAAAGATTGTATATTGATATGAGGAGTCTTGTAAAGAACAATATTGCATATTTGCCGGGAACTTTTCTGACATTGTGCCTTGCATGTGCTTTTCCTGTAAAAATGACGGCTCAAACTTCAGACAGCATACGTACAAAAGAAATTGACGAAGTGGTGGTCAAGGCCAAGATGCAGCACACCAATGCCATGTCGTCAACATACATTCCGACTATGAAGCAGAGGCAGTCAGCGCAAAATGCGATAGACCTTTTACAACAGCTCGCACTACCTCAGATCAACATTAATCTGATGGACAATGTCGTAACTACCACAAGCGGGCAGAGCGTGGCTATATATATCAACTATATTCCTGCGTCGGCCGAAGAGATGGAAGGCATTTTGACTTCAGATGTACGCAGAGTCGAATATCTTGACTTTCCTGCCGACCCTCGTTTTCAGGGTAATGAGCATGTTGTTAATTTCATAGTTCAGAAATATGAATACGGAGGTTATACAAAGGCCACTCTGAATGAAAATTTCCTTGCCGGCAGACTTTCAAACCGGGCTTCGGTATATTCAAAGTTTGTGTATAAACGCATGACATACGATTTATATGCCGGTACCTCCAACCACGACATTAATCATTACGGCAATTCTGTTGAGGGTATTTATAGTATTGAGGATGAAAACGGTCAAGCTTTTCAGACAACAAGAAACGAGGCGTTGGACTATTCACGTTTCAAGTATAACCAGTATCCTGTTACTTTTCGTGCTGTTTACGATACCGACAAAATGCAGATAGCCAACACCATAGGCTTTAATTTTGACCAGTCGGTGATGGCCCAGACCGGAGGAACATTGTCGTTTGTTCCTAAGAGTAATGCAGACTATTCTTATTTGAAGAACGAACCCTACGTGAGCCGTTATTTTGTATGGTCGGGAAATTATTATTTTATCCTGCCACATAGCTTTCATGTCAGCGTATCTCCCGGCATAAATTACGGCCATACCAATTATTCATACAACTATCAAGCCTCGTTGCCGGGCAGTGAGGCCATAGTGAACAATTCAAAAGAAGACGTATGGCAGTTTCGCGGCAGTGCAACGCTTTTCAAGAAGTTTACCGATAGCCATACGGCTTTCTTCCGTGCATGGTTTGGTTCCACGTCCAATCAGGTAAGTTATTTCGGTACATCTCCTTATGACAATGACTTTTCTGACATATATTCAGGTGCCGCTCTCGGCTATAAGTTTCTGAGTAAGATGTGGAATATAAGTGCCGACGCTGCCTTTCAGTGGGAAAAGAATAAAATAAACGACCAGTCGGTTGCAGAGGTTTATCCGTTGATCAATCTGTCTGTAGGCTTCTCTCCGTCGCGTAAACACTCGTTCCGCACATATTTTCATTTCGGAGCAAACTATCCGGGCGCAAGCGAAAAGACACCTAATGTGCTTCAGCAAAACGAACTGATGTATTATACCGGAAATCCCGGTATCGGACTTTCACGGCAGGTTACGTTCAATCTGTCGTATAACTGGATGCCCGTCAATGCTTTTTCGGCTTCGGCGTTTGTGCAGTATTTCGGCGAGTTCAATCTTTATGTGCCCGTTTATAAGCCATATAATGGCGGCACGGCTCTGCTGAGAACTTTTGAAACAGATTGCGACTATAACCGTACACAGATAGGCATGTCGTTTAATTATAAGTTGCTTAACGGCAACCTTCAGTTGGCTGCCTCGCCTTCATTGTCGTTGTATCGCATGTCAGGACTCTTCGATATCAGGCGTTCGCCGTTTTATTGCAGTGCTTCGGCCACATATTATCTTGGCAATTTCTATTTTCAGGCATCTTATCAGACAAAGAACCTCACTGTGCAAGGCAACCGGGGCGTGATATACGAAGACCGTGATTTCTACCGTGTTATTGCCGGCTGGAGCCGTTCGGGATGGAACATACGTGTAAGTGCGATGAACCTGTTTCGCAACGACTGGCTGTGCTCTACAAGCAAACTGATGACTCCTCTATATTCTGAAACCCAGTTTGCTAACGGCAACAATTTTCACCGGCGTCTAAACCTGTCTGTTACATATACATTTGGATATGGCAAGAAGGTAAACCGCGGAAATGAGGTGGGCGAGCAATATGGAGCAGCATCCGCTATCATGAAATAGCGTGCAGACATATTAATGATGGCTTTGTACGTAGGTAAGTTTGCACGAATATATGCTAAAAACATAAATTTTACGTGAGTTTTCAGCCGTGTGATGAGTTTAAAATACAACTCGTCACACTCTAACGTGTTGTCTTTCAGAAAGTTAAGACCTGATGTGACGAGTGATGAGTTTTTAATAAAATTATTTTTAGTTTTATCTTTTGCCATACCTTTTTATAAAAGGTATCCTTTTAGGTTGTAAAAGGCCACATATTGCATTGTAAAAGGTGCCCTTTTGCAATGCAATATGCGGCATATTAGAATGTGATGATTTATATATCTGTGTATCTTCGTATTGCTAATCAGAGATTTAGTTACGTTTTTTCGGTGTTTTGTTAAATCTGAAAATCACGTGGAACATAACATATTTTGGTATTACGTTGCTGTAAACTTCCTCTATGCCTTGTGCGTTTACAGTTCGTGTAATATTATTGAGTTGTCCCAATATGTCGAACCCATCAATAAGAGCTATGAGTTTGCCATTGAAGAATGGACGTGATATACGGGCGTTCCATACTAAATCGTCAGTGTTCATGTCGCTGTTGGCATATCCTCTGCGGCTATACATTGTCAAATCTGTACTAAGTTGCAGTTTCCATGGCAATTGCAGGTTTGCCGTCGCTCCATAATTAAAGTCGGCTGAACTGAAGTTATTGAAGTCTTCGCGTGTTCCTGTTGTGTGTCCGAACTTTGCTTCAGATTTCAATTTTATTGTTGAAGTTCCAATTTTGTATTCTAAATTAAGTTTTGCCAATCCTCCAATTGTTTTTACAATGCTGCGACTTGTTGAAGTTGAGCCTTCAACTCCTACAAGGTCAACACAACGGGTGTAATCAGGTCCTAAACCGGCGTTTAATAATAGAGTGCCCTTATTATTAAGTTTTGTAGTGCCGTATACGCTGAAGTTTCCATACCAGTTGCCGTTAACGTTTGCTGGTCTAAATGTTCGTTTGCCGGTAGCTTTATTATAAAGGTATCCTATGGCTATGTCGTTGAATGTCGGTTTATATAAAAGTTGCAGGCCAAGCATTTGTCGCTTTTTAGGATTTACGAATGTATAGTGTGTGAGAAATTGTACAGAATATGAATTTTTCAGATTAGGATTTCCCGACATCGTGTTCAGCGGATCTGTCGTATCATTGATATTAAGAAACATCGTCATGTCAGGTGATTTAGACTGAAGAGTGTACTCAATCCAAAATTCGCCTTTCATGTCGTTTCTCCTTGCCTGATAGAAGCCATGACATGATGCAGGCATTACAGTCCGTTTTGTTAATGTTGTGTCCATATCTCCACGCATGTAGTGCAATGTGCGCGACAGGTACATTACAGGAATATCTATTTGAGTCCAATGACGCCAATTCTTTGTTTTTTTGCTAATATTCATCAGAAATCCGATGGTGTGGCTGTTATCATATTGACGGCTGTCATAGCTGTTGGCCTTATCCATTACTTTCATATATGTTTCTACAGACGGCAGACTGCCAAGTCCGTAGCCGGTATCTTCGCCCCAGTCTTTTAGTTGGTCAAGACGGAAAAGCGATGAGTTGCGCGAAGTGTAATCTCTTTCATATTTATAAGAGAAATTAAGGCTGCCGTTTTTTATCATATATCCGTATGAGGCTTTTCCTGTAATATGATATCCATGGTCAGGCATGTTGTCGTAATAGCGGTTTCTAAAGTCAGTTGAAGCAAGCTGGGCACCGGAATAATACTCTATGAGGTTACGGTCGAATGTTTTGTCTGATGAATTACGATAGCTGACGTCTGCAGAAAGGTCCAGATGGTCAGGTGATTTTTTGAATTTTATCACCGACATTGCAGATATTGACGCAAGCAGTGAATGTCCTTCTGACATGCCGTTTCGCAAGTTGCGGTTTATGGCAGACTGCATAAAGTCAGAACCAAGACGCGATGTAAACATGCTGTCGAGTTGAGCCTTTCTAAAATTTGCAAAGTCTTCCGACAAAGTTAGCGATGAATAATTGGTGCGATTGTCATATTTTCTATAGCTAAAGTTTGGTTTGACTTCAAGATTTGTATTTTTGAAGTTAAAGTATAGCCTGTGTGATGTAGATATGGACATATTGTGCTTTCTTGCGTTGCTGACAATCCTGTCATAGGTGTCTCCTCCTTCAAGAAAATTAGTTCGGTTAGTATTGTTCACAATGTTATTGTCCGCATGTTCAAACTGTACGTTTCCGTTGAGTTCGTAACGTTTTAGACGGTCATCAATAGAATAGTCAAGTCCGGCTGTTTGTTGGGTCGTCTGTCCGCCAGTCATGTTTGACGGATTCCAACCGTCGTTTTCACCAGGATTTCGGTTGTCGTTAAGATTATTTATGTTGCCGTATACAGCAATACGCGAATGGTCGGTAAATCGCATTGCAAAAAGGCGGCCAAGATAACGGTCTTTTGTGCCGCCTCCAGCTTCCATGTTGCCGATGTAGCCTATAGAATATTGCTTTTTCAGGTTAATGTCCATTACATAGCGCTTGTCGCCGGCCATTTCGTGACCAAGGAACTCACTGTTTTTGCCCAGCTTGTCATAAACTTTTACGTCTTTAACCAGATAAGTCGGCAGATTGTCAAGCATAATTTGATTATTGCCTTTGAAAAAATCCTTGCCGTTGAGCAACAGATCTTCAACAAATCTGCCGTTGACAAATATCTGCCCATTGTCGCGAAGTTCGGCACCGGGTAACTGGCGTATAAGTGCATCTAGCATTGATCCTTCGGCCAATTGGAATGCATCGGCATTATAAACTAATGTATCCCCTTTGTTATAAAACTTCACTTTTGTGGCTGTGACAGTCACTTCGTCCAGGTCGATTTGTTTCATTCTTTTTAAAAGAACAGGTTTAAGTTCACGTGAGTATTCACGTTTGCCCATATTGCGTAAGCTTATGTTTACGTATGCAGGTTCGTAACCATTTTTAGTAAAGCGAAGAATGTAGTCTTTCTTTTCGCGTGGGATATGAAGATAATAATCTGCCGTGTACCAATAGCTGTCGCCTTCCATATTTTTACTATATGCTCTTGTGGAATCTACTACAGTACTGTCTTTGGTATTTAGAAGCTCAACCAGGCTTCCTGCTAATTGTGTACGTGTGGAATAGTCAAGCACTTCTCCACTTAAAGTAAATTTTTCTTGTGAAAAAACTTTGTGTGGCAAAAACAATATAATGCAGATTATTGCTATATTAGAAAATTTCATGATATATTTTTATATTAAAATGCTGGTTTCTGAATGAATCTTAGTATGATTTGCGTCTACAAGGAGAATGTCGTTTCAAGTTAATAAGCGTGTGTTGAATACTTTTTTGTTGTTGGTGTTTTGAAGATGTGAATATGGAAATTCTCCGCGACAGAAAGGTTGTGATAATAGTTCCTGTTTATATGTTGTAAATCCAGAAACATGACTTTCAAATATTTCAATGAAATAAATATTCATAGTAGTAAATAAAGAAATATTATTTAAATTTTTGTATTTTATTGCAAAGATAAAAATTTGTCATTTAAAATATTGGTGCGTAATTCGTATAAAAAAGGGCGAATTTAATATTATAGTATGGTTTTTGATAAAAATGAAGCCAATAATAAGAAAAAAAACACAATTTTA
>ULPD01004814.1_pt1 | contig 16431 bp, 19 predicted proteins | sample 1953161 | NCBI WGS metagenome assembly ULPD01 (sample SAMEA4835619, study PRJEB28245) | human gut metagenome | biome: gut microbiome; material: fecal sample | place: Denmark | collected 2008
AAAGAATAGCAAGCAACATAGCCTGCTTCACTTCCATCTTGTAATCGGCTACCTGTGCCGCAACATTATCCATGAAGTCAACGCCCGCCGTAATGTTCTTGCTGAAGCTGCGCTCTGTCCATCCGTCCATGCGGGAAGCGGTAACAAAGCCCTGTTCATAGGTGGTGGTGTTGCTGGAAACAATATCCGTGCTGCCGTCATTGTTCTGCGAAGTACCGCCGCCAATTCGCCCAAAGTAGGGAATACGGGCATAAAGGCTTCCTGTCTGATTGGAAAGTGCCGCTCTTGCCTGTTCGTTAGTGCCTACCGCACCCGATTTTGCAAGCTCTGTTTTGGTGACATTGGGAATTCGCTTAACATACGCACCAAAGGCTTGCGGGTTAAAAGTCTTACTGTCAAATTTAGCCATTGTTCAATCACCTTTCTTTTTAATCAATTTTTGCATCCGGGTTTGCCGCCATATAAGCCGCAAGTTCCGAATAAGTCATTTTGGAAGTGTCAACTTCCGTTCCCGGCTTCACTTCACCGGAAGCCCCCGGTTGGAAGCCCTTGAAGGTCTGTTGCTTCTGCTGAACCGTATTGAACATATAGGAATCGGATTTCTGAACCGCTTTAATGGCATCGGAAAGCCCTTCAACTGTGCCATCTTCACCCAATTTCATTTTAGAAGTGTCGATCATAGCACGAACCGCCTTTATGTTCTTTGCCCCGGCTGCTGTCAGGGCGGCATCAATGGCATTATCCAGCTTTAACTGTGCCATTTCCGCATCGTGGGCTTTCTTCTGATCGGCGTTCTGCTGCTGCAAGGTTTCAATCTGCTTTTTCAGTTCGGCATTATCGCCGCTGGATTTCTTCAAATCTTCAAGCTGTTTATCTCTATCAGCAACAGACTGTTTCAAGGTCTTGTTTTCCTCGTTTACCTCGTTGAACCTTGCCTTTGTGACAAAGTTTCCATCAAGGGAATCCATAACCTTTTTTGCCTGATCCTCTGTCAAGCCCATTGCAATCAAATCTTCTTTCTTCATAGTGTGTACCTACCTTTCATTTTCCGTTTTTTACCGTGGGTTACGAACCACGAAATGAATTTTGCCGCTGTTCTTTACCGTCTGCACCGCACAAAAAGACGAAAACACTATTTAACCCATAGCTGGAAGATAGAATTGGATCACCGTTCCTTTCTAACTGCCATTACCGATTTTTACCACAAATTCACCCCTTTTCTGAAAAAATCGCCTTTATATAATCGTCATATAGCCACGCTTCAAAGGGCTTTGATATATTTACACCTTGAAAAATGGCATGAAAAAAGCACCCTTGAGAAGTTAATTTCAAAAGTGCTTATTTCCGCTTTTCCTTTTCGTAATAATCGCATTGTTCCGAACCGTCTATAACCGCAAGCGGTTTGAACTTTGGATAAGGGTACATCCGGCAACTGCTTTTTGTGTAATGGCTGGAATATACCGTTCCATCATCCCGAAAAATGCAATCCTTACACTGTTCACATTTTGGCTTTTGGGTGTTGTCCGAAAGAACTTCATCCGCATACCGTTCTTCAAATGTTTTCTTTTCAGCCATTCAGCCACCTTCTTTCTACCGTTGCGGTTTCTGCCCGATAACTTCAAGATCAATGTAAATTGTTCCGGGTGTCTTTTCTACCTTTGTAACACGGAAAGTTGTTCCCTGCTGCAAAATGATTTCTGATTCTTGCCCGAATGAACTTTGCGGCTTTAGCCCATCCCACGATTTACCCGAACCATTACCAAAAGCGGAAAACGGTTCAACATACATCATTTGAGTACCGGAAGGGGCATATATGTTCAGGATAATATCACCGCTGAACCCTTTACCCTTTGCCACACCACACGAACAAAAGCCGTATTCCGTGGGGGTAGTACCCAAAAGCAAGGCTTCCAATTCAGCTTGTGAAGCGTGTTGCAGCTTATCCATTGGAACATTGAAAAATTTATCCATGCCCTTGAACCTACAACCACGCTGCAACCAAAAATCTTCCTGATAAACCGATTTTTCGATTATATCAGTCATAGCGTTAATTTCTTTCCGCATTGCTCCGGGTTTCCAACCGGAATAACTAACCCCGATCTGATCCAAGTCCACATTGCCAACGCCTAAAAACTTTTCGCTGCCGTATTCAATGCCCCGCAACGGTTCATTGAATTTGTGGTAACTTTGGGTATAGTCATATATTGCATTTTTCTGAATAGGCGGGGAAGAACGCCACACTTCACCACACCTATCACGCAATAGGGCATCCGCTTCTTTCGTGCTTTTCGCCCACATAGCGGCATCTTTGCGGGCTTGCGAATAGGCATCGTCAACCGCTTCTATTATACCACTATTTTCAACTTTTTTCAAATCAGCTTGAACTTTTGAAATTTCTTGTTCAATCTTCTTCAACTGCTGCTGAATATCGTGGTAACTCTTGCCTTCTGTATCAAGTTCTTCAAGCTGCTTGTAAAGGTCTTGATACTTCTTCATCAAGTCAGGATCGGTTTCAGTAATGAACTTGCCTTCATAGTATTGCTTCTTTCCGGCAATGTTCAGGCTTTCCCAATCGGCGGTTGTCACATCCTTATTGTACCAAATCCCGGAATAGGTCTTTATCTCGAAATCGTCAAGCTGCTGCTGAACCGCTGCTTTTTGGGCTTCAAGTTCAAGCTGCTTCTTTGCAAGGGCTTTCTTCTGTTCGGCTTTCAGCTTTTCATTCAATTTTTCCTGCCACTCTGCTTTTTGGGCTTCAATGGCTTCCATCTGTGAATGAAGGTCTTTCAGCTTTGTTAAATCCTCGCCATCAGTAAGCCCTTCAAGCGATCCGAAATCCTTAATTGCTTCATCATACGACCAACCACCGGAAATAGCCATAAACTGCACATTCAAATCTTCAAGCTGAACATCTGCATCCGCAATTTTGGCTTGCAGCTTTTTCTTTGTCAGATATTCCTTCTTTGGCGGAAGGGCGGGTTCAGGCTCTTTGTGGTGTGAATAGTGAAGTGCTGAACCATCATCCACCACATCAAAGCCGGATTTATCGCCACCGTCAACAAAGGTTTGCTTCCAATCCTCATAGTGCATATCATCCGGGATATAATAGGTTTTGCCCGTTTCTTCATCCCGTGCCGCCCGTTCCCCAATATCCCCGAAATCTTCATCGAAATAGGGAACTGTGGTTGAACGGCAATATACATGAAAGGGCGGGGCGGTAACACCCGCTTGAAAATCCTTCATGGGGAAATGCTTTCCGTCAAGGCTTCTGCAAATATCGGAAGTGTGGGAATCCAGCGTTGCCACAATTTCATATTGTTCAACATCAAGATCATTGAAGCAATCCCTTTGTGCTGCTGAACTGAAATAGGCTTCTTCTGTCATAATCAGCCGCCCGGCGTTTTGCTTTGAAGTGTTCATCTTCTTTGCAAGTGAATCAATCGCCTTTTGTGGATCAGCCCCAAGCATGATATTTTGCGTAAGTTCGCCGTGAAGTTCTGAAATCAGCTTTTCCTTATTCGTCCAAATCCTTTCAGAAAAGTTTTTCCCATCTACCGCCCACGGTTTGGAAAGCACCTTTTCAATCTGCGATTGATCCAACCCTGCAATATCCCAACCGATATTGAACCCCTTTTGAAGTTCATAAGCGGTATGATAATAGCCGCTTTCAAAAATATCACCCATTGCCCCGGTTACTGTTCCCATCTGTTTTGAAAACATAACTTCAAGGCTTTGCTGTGTCTGAATTTTCAGGGCTTCCAGCTTTGAAATATGGTACTTTGCAGAAGCGTTTTCCAATTCCTTCATCCAGCCGCCCATTAAAGCGTTATCCTGCCCGTATTTGATATAGTCCTGAACATCCCATTGAAATTCTTTCAGGGCTGCACCTTTCAGGTATTGACGGGCTTGTGCAAGGGTAATTCCGTTGTTATCGGCAAACCGCTGATACCACCGGGCGATCTGCCCTTCAATCTGCTTTTGGGCTTCCTTGTACTGCCTTTCGATTTCAGCAAAGGCGGCTGCACCCTGCCCGTTTTGGGCTTGTTCAAGCTGTTCAAACCGTAGCTTCCAATATTCGCTATTCTTCAACCACTCCACCGCCTTTCACAAAGCGGGGAACAATCAGGCGGTAAAAGCTGCACACGGTTCTATTATTCATTGTCAGATTGAACTTTTTGAACCGCACCAACATCAGCCACGCAAAGGAAGCGAACAGCCGCCCTAAAATGGGGTTCTTATACTCCACTTCAAGGGTAACGGGTAAAATATCAATCTTTTTCACCTTCATCTTTTTCACCTTCCTTTTGTGGCGGCTGATTGCCGGGTTGCTGCCCGAAAGGGTTATACCCCTGTTGCCGTTCAAATTCAGCCTGTTCTTCCTCTTTCTGCTTCTTCAAGCGTTCAAGTTCCTGTTGTGGATCGTCAACCCACGGGTGCATACCAATGATAGTTTCATCCGAAAGAATACCAACGGAAGCAGAACAGTTTGCAATAGCTTCACTTTCGTTGATAAGAATATCCCGGTTGAAAATAACCGTTACTTCCTCACCTTCAAAATCGCCCTGCCCGCTGTTTGCAAGATAAGCATTGACAAACCAAAGGATTTCTTCAAAGGCGGCTTGCAATTCGGTTTCCATATCGTTAGCATCCAAATCAATATCAGAATACATTGATTGAATGTTCATCTGATTAGGGTTGCCGGAAAGCCTATCATCTTTGGCATCATAACCCATGCCATTTTCAATGATTGCCTTTTTGAAAATTTCCACAATCGCCTTGTAATTTTCGGCGTTTACATGGATTTCAAGGGTTTCAACCCCGCCTTTGGTTTCACCATCATAGCGAACCTTTACCGCACCGAAGGTTGCAAGGTTACGCCTGAATTCACCTAAATTCTGCCCGTCATAGTTTTTAAGAACAAGAATTGTGTTCCTTGCGTCCTCTTGCATATTGTTTTCAAAGTCCGAAAGCATAACATTGATACCGTCTTGAAGGGATTTCACCTTCTTCAAAAGCGGGGTTTCCTGTTCGTTATACTTTATCGGGATCAAGGGAACTTTCGCCCAATTAAAGCCTTGCACCTTTCCATCTTCACCAATGATTGTTACATGGGGAGAATCTGCTGCTTCCTGATTTACTACATCAGGTACAAGCGAACCACCATCCAAAATGAAGTTGTGTACCCCGTCAAGGTCATACACTTCAACTTTTTCAATCACAACCGGGTTTGTTCCCTCGTAACCAATCACCAAATAAAGCCGCACGGCAAAATCAAGAATGGTGTGTTCATTGTCCTGCCAAAAGGGAAGCACTTCATACCCCGGAAACATACGGAAGGAGAATTCCCCGCTTTCGTTGTAATAGGGGTATAACCACGCTATACCACTATTCAAGGCGGCTTTCCCGGTATTTTTCAGGGTTTTCATAAACCGCTTATTGAAAATATGCTTCAAAAGTTCAATGTACTGCTTGTTTTCGCCTTCAACGGCGAAAGGCTGCCCCAAAAGGTAGTTTGCCTTTTGGTTTACCAGCTTTGCATACTGATTATCAATAACACGGTTGTTCGGAAGATTATCAACTTCTTCCAGCTTGCCATCTTCCCCGATCATGGTTCTTTTGCGGGTGATAATATCGTGTTCATTGTCATAGTACAAATGCCCTTTGATCTGCATGATCCGCTGCGGGCTGTTCTTCCAGCGGGCAATTTCTTTTTCAAGGAATTCTTTATCGTGCATCCTTCCATGAACGCCCTGCAACGCCCAATTTGAAACACGCAACGCCATATTGCCTATAAAATCCAACACTTTATTTCACCCCCTTTTCAAAGCAAGCTGCCATTATTTTATTTGTGGTTGTGTAGATTTCATCCAAATGCGAACCCATAAAATCACACACGGGTTCTTCCGTCTTTTCGTTGGCTACAAGGTGAACCCCAAAGCTGAAAGAAAAAGCGTGAATCAGTTCGTGAATAACCGTCTGCCGGAATAGTTCTTTGGGAAGGGTGCAATCAAGAAAAATTTGCAAATCCTTGTAGTAGGTAACGCCTAAACATTCAGCACCTTTGACTTTCAGTTTTTCATTATCCCGCTGAACACTTTGAACTTCCCAAATCAGCCCGTTAGCCTTAAATTTCACCTTGTTCACCCCTTTCTTCATTGCATAATAAAATCAAAAGCCCGGAAACATACGGTTTCAGGGCTTGCTTGTTACTAATTTGATATTTTAATCAAAGCTGAACGCATCCGGCAACAGAAGTTTTGTTACCCCGTACCGCATGGAATCCATACCATGTGAAAATTCGTGATCCGGCTTGTCGGTCAGCTTACCATCTTTATCTTTACCCCAACAATAATTGTCGATTTCCTTTTTGAACTCTACACAATGGGGGTGAACTACAATCTGATAGTTCTGAATAAGCTGAATACCGTGATTCACACTATCCTTGCCCTTGCGGGAAGGCTCTGCTTTGATACCTTCATCTTGAAGTTCGGCTATGCTTTTAGGCTCTGCATTATCGCAAATAATCTTTTGCCCGCCATAACCCATTTTCTTTATCTGTTCGGCAATGATCTTGTTGGTAACGCCTGTTTGATACCATTCATCAAAAATGTATATCCGCATTGCAGCGTTATCCACCATTTCACAAACAAAGGCGTTTGGATCAGTGAAGCCGAAATCAAGATTGAACGCTGATTTTATACCGGGAATAGCCCGGATTTCATCAACATTGAAATCTTCACATACAACATTGGTGTAAATCAGCCCTTCCGCAATGCCCCATTCACCTTCACCTTCAATGCGGTATCGGCGGGGGTTGTTTTTCTGCATTTTCAGGAATATGTTGCGGTCAGATTCATCCAGCCATTCATTACATTGCCATGTGGTAGTTTTTACAAAGGTATCTTCATCAGGTGTATCAAAGAAGCGGGCTTTCAGCCAGCTTGTAGCACTCCATGGGTTGAAGGTCAGGGTTATTTGCTTGAAATACCCTTCCGGCACTTCACCACGGATTGACAAATCAAGTTTGTTGAAATCATCTTCATTGGTGATTTCATAGGCTTCTTCAATCCACACCCAACACAAAACACCCTTATCAACCGAAATTGAAGTGATCTTTAATCCATCATCCAACCCACGGAATAAAATCTTTTGTCCTGTATCGGTTCGGGTTATCTGCATAGGGGAAACGGTACATTCAAAGTACCCATCAAGCCCTAATCTGTGAATAGCCCATTTCAGATCACTATAAACCGAATCCCGCAAAGTGTTTGAATAACGGCGAACACATAAACCGTTGCTTTGCGGATATTTGAAAAGGCGAACAATCATATTCAAAGCGGTTGTTTTGCTTTTCTTTGAACCTCTTGAACCTTTACAAACACGGTATCTTGCTTTTGTGTGCCAAAAATCCTTGTAACTCTTGCCGATAATTGCCGGAAGGTTTATTCTGAACGCTTCACTATTCTTCAAGGTCTGCTTCCCCCTCAAAGATAATAGGAATATTCATATTTACATCCAGCTTATCATTCCACATTCCCAAATGCTTCCCTAATAGTTCAAGGGCTTTCAGCTTTGAAGAAAGTTTAACTTCCCGTTCAACGCCTATTTCACCGCTTTTGGTTGGAATGGTTTTTACTTTTACCGATTCAATCGCTGCAAGGTCAGCTTCATCAGCATCAGGAAGAATTTCACAATCAGTATTGACAACATCCGCAATATTGACAAAAGCAATTTTGGCAAGTTCCTGAACAACTCGATCCTGATTGATCCCGGTTCGGCGGCTTCTTTCGGCAAGGGCTTTTTCGATAGCTTCCGCAATGTAAGGTTTTGCAAGGTTTTCTGTTGCAGTCTGTCTTGCATTATCTACCTTATAACCCGCCCTGATAGCCGCTTGTGTTGCGTTCAGGTCAATCAGGTATTCTTCAACAAATCGCTTTTGTTTCGCTGTAAGTTTTGCCATCCGGCAACACCCCCTTTCAGTCAGGTTAATTTCAAACATCCTGATAAACATAAAAAGATTTTCCCGGTGGGTAGGAGTTCACCGACTATGCCCGAAATCGGCTATGAGTACCCCACCGGGAAAATAAAAAATCAACAAGGTTTCCCTTGCTGATTTTTCACTATACATTATAACACGCCCCTTATATAACATGATATATGAAACACATCATTTTTCCTCACTTTTTATAAGTTGTTCAAAGGCTTTCAGGGCGTAGCCGTGCATATTAAGAACATACTGATATGTAAAGTTCATTTCAACGGCGATAACCTCAAACTTCTTGAACTCAACATACCGCTTGAACAAAAGGGCGATATAATCAGGGTTCTTCAAGCCCTGAATCTGATTGATTATCCTGTGTTTTTCATCAACATACCGATCAATTTCAGCATTGATTTCTGCTTCAAGGTCAATGATCCTGCCTATCAGCTTCACAAACGGGGCATCCCCGGAAGGGCTTGTTTGTACCCTCTCTTTGGAATAGTCAACGCTGCCTGTGCTTTGCGACTTCAAACGCAAATCGTCTAATTCCTTGATTTTCTGATTTATCACGGTATCTAACCGCTGTAACTGCTGCAAATATTCTTTTGCCTTCATAGCAATCTTCCTTTCTTCATCTTGACTTATATCTTGACTTACGGGAAAACCCTTGTAAAATGGGGCTTTTCTCAATGTGCTATTCAAGATAAGTCAAGATACGGAAGATAAATTCTTTATATATTATTTTTGCGAAACGGTGTAATTTATTGTTTTAAGAATTTATCATCTTTTAAAAAATCAATATTAAGTTGACTTATCTTGACTTAAAGCCCGAAAACCCTTGATATATCAGGCTTTTTTACAAGTCAAGTTCCCACTACAACAACTTGACTTAATCTTGAATAGCAAGTTGACTTGCCGCATATTTTGAAAGTTAATTTTCAAAAATCAGCTCTGCACACAAGCCCTTTATCCAATCACGGCGGGGAATCTGCGAAATCCATTCATCAGGAACACCGCTTTCACCACCGCAACCGTAATATATCCCGGCAAGCCCGCCAGCAACCGCCGCAACGGTATCAGTATCTTCACCCAAATTCACGGCGGTAAGAACGCAATCCCGGTATGTGTTAGTATTCAGAAAACACCAAAGGGCGGCTTCCAGCGTGTCAACCACATAGCCTGAACTTCTTACAAAGGTTCGTTTCAACCATTCAAGATCAATCAGCTTGCAGAATTCAGAAAGCATTGAAACACTTTCAATTTGCCCTTTGAACTTTTCGATTCCGCTGAAAACAGCTTCTTCCTTCTTCATGCCGTTCATCAGGTTTTCAACAATCGCCGTATAAATGCGGCAAGCGAAATCTGAAATGAAATGTGCGTGTGTCAGGTGTGCAACGCTCAAAAGTTCAGCTTCTTTTTCCGGGTAGTTAGGTAACATTGCAACCGGAAGAATACGCATCAAAGCCCCGTTCCCGTTATCCATGCGGGTTTTACCACCGCACTTTGCAGCATCCTTTCCGTTGGCATAACGGGCGATTGCCCGCCTTGTTCCACCACCCACATCAAACACTTTCCCGTAAGGGGTGAACATTCCATCATTCAGCCAATGGAAAAAGTTCTGCATAATATCAGCCGGATCAACCTTTCCCAATTTCACCATACTGTCAAGGGTTGCAAGTGTCAGGCTGCTATCATCCGACCATGTACCGGGCGGCTGGTTGTGTGTTCCGTAACCCGTCATATCTGTAATGGTGAAGGTGTCACGCTTTCGGAATTCCACCGGAACGCCCAAAGCATCACCGACCACAAGCCCCATAATTCCATTATAAAATTTGTTCATTGTCCGCACCTTCCTTTCATTTTTTGTCGTTTTTTCAATCTTTCAAATCTTTTTCGTATTTCTTTTTGCTGCTCAATACTCATTTTCTCCCATGTTCCCGGAAAAAAATTTTGAACATCAATTTCAAGAATATACGCTTCTTTCATGCTCACACCCCCAAAATACGGGCTGCAATCATATCTGCGGTATGCGTGTAAAGCACATTCGGGAAATTGGTTACTGCCCGCCCGTAGCTGTTCCAATTCTCTTTATCGTCAAAAGCCCCCATGTGCCACCTGATACAAAGCATTTCTTCTTCCGTAAGCCGCATATACTGTTGCAGCATTATCACCGATTTATCACCATGCCCCGGAAGAAGGGTTGCATTGTTATATTCCCACGCTTCATTGTCGGTTCGGGTGTAATTATCCACCTTGCATAAATCGTGAAACATTCCCACAATCAGGGGGCTTCTTTCATCCTGCCACTTCAATTCAAGCCGCTTTGTAAGGGATAAAAGCGAATTGGTAACGGCAAGTGAATGATCGAATAACGCCCCGGAATATGCCCCGTGGTGGTGAATGGAAGCCGGGGCTGTGAAGAAGCCCTTTTCTTTCAGAATATCAACAAATTCCCAATGGAATTTATAAGGCATACACGGTTTCATTACTTTTTTGAATTGTTCAATTCTATCCTGTTCGGTAAAATTATTCATCATCTGAACTCCCTTCCTGTTTTTGTGTCTTTGATTTTTACCCGTTCAATCAGTTCAAAACCCGCTAAACGAATAATGAACTTCAATACTTTTATCAATTCAGAAGCCCGCCTTTCGGTTTCGCTTTCCTCTTTGATTATGTTCTTTGTTCCGGCGTAAGCCGTAGGATCAGCATACCCTTCACTGTTAAAATATGGATTGTTCATCTTTGCCCCTTTCAATTTATCCATCTGATAATAGGATCACCCTTGAACCCTTTTTCCCACACAAACCACGCATAGCAGATTGCATTGTTGGAAGGGTACTTTTCAAAATCCCCGTTCATTGCACAATTCAAGCGGGAAGAACTCACATATACAACCTTTGGCGGGTTATGTAAGAAGAATTCTTTTCGCTTCTTTCCTTCAAGGAATTGCAGCTTCAAGAACATTGCAACCTTTCTTCCCGGCTGCACACTATTCAACGCCTGTTCAACGAATTCCAAAGCGTATTTATAAGGTGGGTTTGTGATAATATCCCCTTCAAAATCATCAAGGGTTTCTTTCAGGAAATCCAGCGGTTCAGGATCACCAAAGCCCCGGTATATTAAATCTGTGCTAATAACCTCGAACCCGTGTTGTTCCAGCACCTTTGACAAATGCCCTTCACCACACGCACATTCCCATATAATCGGGGCAAAATGTTCTTCTGCAAGCAGAAGTTCCATTGCACGGGGTTCAGTAGCATAATAATCATGCTGTTGCCTGTCCTTATCGCTGTGATTGGAAGCACCCAATGTTGTATAAATGCTTCTTTGGTTGCCCGTCCAATCTTTAGCTTCTGTTCTCTCTCTCTCTCTCTCTCTCTCTCTCTCTCTCTGCTGTGTTCATTCAAAATATTCACCCCTTTCAACTATCTGCCCGAACAAATATCCGGTATTTTTTGTTTTGAATTGTCTTATTCACAACCTTCATGTTCAAAATGCGGTTCACTTGCTTTGAAAATTCAATGTTGCTCATAGGCTGTAAGCTGTTTGCAAGGCAATATTCCTGATACCGCTTGTAAACCTTGTTCGTTGGTTCATTTTCAATTTGAAAATCTTCATCTTCACATTCCTTGAAGAATCCCAAAATTGGGTTGTTGTTTTCCTCGTATTCATCCATTGCCTTTTGAACTTTTGCGGAAGCGGTAAATGCCCGGTTTGTCAGCACCCGCTTCAATCCGACAATACCTAAATTTATCAGATATTCCATAACTTCATCTGTTTTCAAAAGGTGCTTAATGTACGGGTTGAAATCGGGATCATCAGCGGAAAATCTTGCATCAAAAGGAATGATTGTCAATCGCCGCTGCACCGCCCCCGTTTTATCTTTAATACGGGGAATGTTGTTTGCCGAAAATAGCAGCTTTGAATAATTGTTGAACTCAAAGGGATTTTGCCCCTTGCGTTCTGCTGATACCCGTTCACCCGTTACCAACTTCTTAAAGATCGCCGGGTTTGCAATGAATTCATCCCCTATATCATCACCGATATTTGCCAGCTTGCCGAACATTTCAGCGGTTTTGAACCTATCACCAAGTTCTTTCAGATCAAGGGAAGCAATATTTTCTTCCCCTAACAGGGTTTGAACCATTGAAAGGAAGGTGCTTTTGCCGTTGGATTTATCCCCAGTCAGAATGAAGGCTTTGCCTAACTCATTTCTGCGATAGAAACAATACCCAATAGCTTCTTCCAGCAATGCCCGGATCGCCGGATCATCACAAGCAATCTTGTTCAGGGTTTTATCTGCCAATTCTGAATAGGCTTCCGGGTTGTAATCCCACCTGATTTTGTTTGTGATAATGTGTTCCGGGGTAAACGCCACAAAAGAATCATCCACAATGTTATATAACCCGTTGGCAAAGGCTATCATGTTAGCATCTTCCGCTTGTGTGTTTTCCCTGATAAGAATATCAAGGTAGGCAAGAACTTCCGTTCTTTTCGCTCTGTTCAACTGTGGGATATGCTTAATCATTTCAGCTTCAATTTCTCCAAGCCCGGAAACATAAATTCCGTTTTTGTAAATATGTAGCTGATTGTTGATCTTGATAATGTGGTGATTGTTCTTCAAAAAGGTTGCGAATTTGTCAAACAAGAATGTTGAACCCATGAAGAAAACAGGCTTTTTGAAAGCATCATCACGAAGGATTGTTTCAATTTCATCATCCGAAAGCGGAACTTTCAGCACAAATTTATTGATTATCCTGATTGTTTCCCTTGCTTCTTCCACGCTAAAATCATTGCTTTGCAGCGTAAGAATATAATTGAACAGGCTTTGATTTCTGCCATCCCCGGCATCCATGTTCAGGAATTCCATGTTTGATTTTACGGGGTGAAGCCAGCGGGGAAGGGGCTGTGCTTCCTCATTTTCAGTGGTATCATAAAGGATTTCCCTTTCTTTACCACCATATTTCAACACTTCATAGGAATTCCGTGTACCGATTTTAATATCAGCGGTCAAACCTATTGCCAGTTTGCAGCCTGTTTTGTTGGTTGGTACTCCGCTGTTCTTGAATAGGAAATGCTTGCCCCTGCTGGTACGGTAAACCCGGCAAGTCAAGGCGTATTCCTGCACTACCTTGAACAGTATTTCAGAAGTTTCAGAATCATCAATATCAACAAGAATTGTGTCCGCTGCCAATATTCCAGCGTATTCCGGTAATGACTGAACCTGTTCAAAGGTTTTGAAATCTGTTCTGCCCTTGAATTTCTCTATGCACTTTTTATTTTTGGTTTCAACAAAACCTTTGAAGAACAATTCAACTCACCACCTTATATTGATTTCAAAAATTCAAGCTGTTTTTCAAACCAATTCTTGAACTTCAAATTACTGTTCGCATCCGAAAGGGCTTTTTTGTAGGAAGAAGTATATTCTTTCAAATCTGCCCTTGCCCGTTTTAATTCCTCTTTGGAAAGTGAAACACCGTTTGGGTGCTTCCGGCTTTGGATCATTCGTTGTGTGTCCGCTGCTTTCTGCTTGAAATCGAAATATTTTTTTCCGTTTTCTTTTTGCAACTCCACCAAATCAGCAATTCTATTTTGAAAATAAATTTTCAAAGTTTCCTTCAATTCATCTTCATGCTGCCAATCCAAAGCAATCACCTTCAACAGCTTTTTGAACCGCTGTTGTGAACATGGAAAGAAGAAATCCATGTAAATATTCATGTACCCGGTTTCCCATTTGATATATAAATTGTTATTCATTACATCACCCCAAAATCTGATAATCTTTTATTTGCAAGGTCTATATACCATTGCTTATCTAACTTTTCAGGAACTTCAACCCCGTTCACCGTTTCATTCCAAATGAAGCAATGTTCCGGGGAATTGGGGATTTTTGCGGGCTTCTTTGTTACTGCATGAACCTTTTGAACCCCGGCATCAGAAGTGTTCTTTGAAGCAAATACCCTAATGCACTTTTCCTTCACAACCCGGCTTCCGTGTAAGATGTGGGTGTATTTTCCGCTGATTTTGGAAACAAGCTGAAATTCCTTCAAGGCGTTGCACTCCAAAACGGTTCTTCTTACGGGTACACCATGCACCATGTATTCAACCAATGCCCGGTTGACAATCGGCAAATCATAATCAAGGGAAGATAATTCCTTCACATACGCCCCTTTTGATTTCCAATGCCCCCACGAATCAAGGATAATGTAATTGTTCACATCCTTTTGGTAGATTTCCCGGTATTCGTCAAATTCAAGGTTCAACCCGGTTCTAACTTCCCATTCATGGGCTATATCATCAATCAGGCTATACCATTGATCTTCATCCTGTCCTTCCGGCATCTTCACAAGCACGCCATCAGTATTTGATTGAATGATCTGTGCATAGGGTTCAAGGCGTTCAATCAAATCCAGCAAAAGCAACTGCCCGTAAACACAAACCCGGTTAGCCTGCAAGGGATCATAAAGGGCATTGTTCTTATCCTTCATCACTCCATAAGTGGAATTCAGCACCAATTTCAACGGGGCTTGCAGCGGGTTCTTTTCCGCTTTGTATTTCAACCTTTGGTTGTAGATTTCAACGAACTTTTTCGGATCGCTGATATTCCGGCTATGAAGGTTGTATTGCACCATCAAAGACGGATAAAGGGAAGCAACATCCATGTTCAGGAAATAACCCTTGCCGTGATACTTTGGAATCGCCCCGTGTACGCCGCCCCATCCGAATTGGTGAGGAACACCCGCAACCACAATATCAAGCTGATTTTTTTTCCCGTCTTTCTGATAACAGCGGTTTTCCGGGTTTTCATACCATTCAACCACCTTTGAATATTTTTCAATTCGCATTGAATACGGGAAATCAATTTCAAATTCATCATCATGTTCTTGCTTTGTGGCATCAAGGATAATTGCCGAAAGTTGCGGCTTTGTTTTGCTTATTAGTGACATATCAAGGGGCTTTCCTTGACAAGCCAATTTCACAAGCCCAATATGGGCTTCAAAATCCTTCTTCCGTTGAAGAAATACTTGCACCGTCTGTTCAACATCATGTTTGCAATATTTGACGGTTTCAGCAATTTCTTCTTCTGTCAATTTGCGGTCAATATCGAAGGGAACGGAAGTTTCTTTTATATCGTTTCCCATGAACCCCTCAAAAGACTTTAGCCCCCGGTCAATGTTCATCATCACATCATAATTGTTCAGGGGATATTGATTGAAAAGGCTGCTGAACTTCCAGCCGGGATTTCCCTTCACAATGATATAATCATTCACCTTTTTAGGATCGAACCCACAAAGGATAGCTTTCAAAATGTACTGATCGTAGTGTCGGCTATTAAAACCACACCAAATTTCCCTTATATTTGCCTTATATAAGGCTTCAAGTTCTTCCGGTGAATTGATTATCACATGGGTTTTCTTTGCGGTCATATCCATAACCACGACAAGCCAATCATAGGCGAAAACCTCAAAGTCATAAAATAGCACCTGATTCACTCCTTTCTGTGTTTTGAACGGGGTTGCAACCGTTCCCCCGCATTACCGGGGCATTGCTGCCCCGTTGCTCTGCGTTAATCTTCCAGAACATAAACTTCCTTGATCTCAAATTCGTTGTACCCCTTGCTGTTCTCTCTGTAATCAAGCTGGTACTCGAAGTTGTTATCAATGGCTTCCATAACATCCATAATCATGTTGCCGTACTGATTGTAGGTCTTGAACTGAATATCAATCGGATCAGCCATTTCCGCAACCAACGCCCGCATGAACTCATTGGCAATATGAATCTGAAAGCCCTGTGTTACAACCTGATTCATAAAGATCAAGCTGCCTTTGTACTCGCCTTCCAAAATCTTCATCCAGCAAGTAACCATCGGATCGCCCTTTTTGGATTTCACCAATTCCAGCTTTGTGATAGCCACTTCATATGTATCATGCGGAATTTCACGCCGCCCGCCGTTTTCGGCTGCTTCCTCAACATCCTTTGCAAGCCCTTCCGTGTCGATTGCCTTATCGAAATCATCCCAAATGTTAGCCATGATTTTTCACCTTTTTAACCTTTCTGATTTTAATTTTTCTTTGCGGTCAAGATACCCTTAACCAAGTCAAAAGCCTGTTCTGCTGTGAACCCTACTTCCACATAGGCATCATAAAGCTGCTTTGCCGTGGAAGCGGATTTCTTTGCCATAGCTGCCGGATCAACCTTGAAGGGGTTTTCCGGGGTATGGCTCTTTGTCTGCTGTCCTTTCTGCTGAATTGCTGCGTTCACCATAGCAAGCAACACTTCATCAGGAATACCGAAGGGGTTGTTTGGCATAGTTTTTACCTACCTTTCTTTAATCTCTTGCTTTACGCTTACGGCGGGGCTTTTCCTCACCCTCTGCCGGGGCTTCCGGGGGATTCATTGCACCATCAGCCGGGGTTGCAGCTTCCGGGGCGGGCTGTTCAGTTTCCTTT
>ULPD01026785.1_pt1 | contig 16424 bp, 14 predicted proteins | sample 1953161 | NCBI WGS metagenome assembly ULPD01 (sample SAMEA4835619, study PRJEB28245) | human gut metagenome | biome: gut microbiome; material: fecal sample | place: Denmark | collected 2008
GTTCGCAGAGTTTAATCATTATATTAACAGTCCCGTGGCTAACTATAAAGGTGAAATCTATAATCTGCCTTTTAATATGAATACCTTTGCTAAAATGTGGGGAATCTCTACTCCCGCACAGGCTGCAGCAATCATTGCGGGACAGAGAAAGACGATATCCGGTATACCGAAAAACCTGGAAGAACAGGCTATCAGCCTTGTAGGAACAGATATCTATCAGAAGCTGATTCAAGGGTATACGGAGAAACAGTGGGGACGTGACTGCAAAGAGCTTCCGGCATTTATTATCCGTCGCCTGCCTGTACGATACACCTATGATAATAACTATTTCAATGACCGATACCAGGGAATTCCTGTCGGAGGATATAATCAAATCATTGAAAATCTGCTGGATGGAATTGATACGGAAACCGGCGCTGATTTTAATACCAATCGTGAAGCATGGGAGAAGATAGCGAATACGATTATTTATACCGGGGCAATTGATGAATATTTCGGGTATGAACTGGGGCAGCTGGAATATCGGGGACTTCGTTTTGAGACGGAGCGGCTGGAAGAAGAAAATCATCAGGGCGTGGCAGTGATGAACTATACAGACAGGGAAACTCCGTATACCCGCATTATTGAACATAAGCATTTTGAATTCGGAAAACAGCCGGTGACCTATATCACAAAAGAATATCCCTGCGAATGGAAGCCGGGAGATGAGGCCTATTACCCGGTAAATGATTCCGGAAATCAGGAATTATATGCAAAATATAAGGCTTTGGCGGAAAAGGAGAGCCATGTGATTTTTGGAGGCCGTCTGGGCGAGTACAAATATTATGATATGGACAAAGTCATTGAAAGTGCCCTGCATACAGCTATGGAGGCATTGAAATAAATGGACATCAAAATTTTGGTGGCGGCCCATAAACCGTATTGGATGCCGGATGATGATGTGTATTTGCCGATACAGGTAGGGGCAGCAGGGAAGGAAAGTCTCGGCTGGCAGAGAGATGATGAAGGGGACAATATTTCAGAGAAAAACCCCAATTATTGTGAATTGACGGCACTGTACTGGGCGTGGAAGAATCTGGATGCAGATTATATAGGATTGTGCCATTATCGACGGTATTTCTCGCAGGAAAGTCACACCGGAAATAGAGAAAAGAGGAAGTCAAGCATTTTACACAGAGCGGATTACGAAACACTGCTGGAAAAATTTGATATCATATTGCCTAAGAAGCGAAATTACTATATTGAAACAGTACGGAGCCAATATGAGCATGCCCATAATAAAGAAGATCTCATACAGACAGAGCAGCTGATAAAAGAAATGTATCCGGAATACAGCCAGGCTTTTGAATGTGTAATGGCAAGGAAAACGTTATATATCACCAATATGTTTGTGATGAAGAAGGAAAATTTTCATGCATATTGTGTATGGCTTTTCCCCTTGTTGGAATCTCTTGAAAAATGTATTCCTTTAAGCGGAAGAAGTGCTTATGAAGCAAGAGTTTTCGGGTTTCTGGCAGAAAGACTTTTTAACGTATGGCTGGAAATGCAGACATTTAGAAAATATGAGGCTGATGTGGTATTTCTGGAAAAACAGAATTGGCTGAAAAAAGGCGGAAATTTTTTAAAAAGGAAATTTATGTAATACATTGGATGAGGACGTAAGATGAAAATTGCCGCAATAGTTGTGACATATAATCGTAAGGAATTGCTGCTTGAGTGTATTGAAGCATTGCTGCGCCAAAAAACGAATGCCGCAATGGATATTATCATTATTGATAATAATAGTACTGATGGAACTGCGGCGGCTGTTGAAAAGTATATTCGGTATAATCAGATCGTTTATTGCAATACTGGTGCTAATTTAGGCGGTGCCGGAGGATTTCAGTATGGAATGAGATATGCTGCGGAACGGGGTTATACCCATGCCTGGGTTATGGATGATGACTGTATTCCCCGGAAAACTGCTTTACAGGTTTTTGTGAATGAAGATGTGCGGCTTCATGGGAAATACGGATGGCTATCCAGTAAAGCCATATGGAAGGATGGAAGTCTTTGCTGCATGAATGTGCAGCGGAAAAATATATGGCAAAAAGTGAAGGACTTCCAATCAGATACAGTTCCGGTTGTTATGGCATCCTTTGTATCACTTTTTATTCCCACCTCTGTCATATTGGAAATGGGGCTGCCCATTAAGGAGTTTTTTATCTGGACAGATGATTGGGAATTTACTCGAAGAATTTCTAGGGAATACCCTTGCTTTTTATGCAATAAAAGCGTTGTGATTCATAAATCTAATATAAATATAGGGGCGAATATAGCAACAGATACGGCAGATAGATTGGGGAGATACGCCTTTTTGTATAGAAATGACGTTTATCTTTATCGGAGGGAAGGAATCAGAGGCCTCCTGTATGAAACAGTAAGACTGTCATGGCACATACTGCGTGTTTTCTTATATGCCAAAAATGATAAAAGAGAGAGGCTCTCATTGATATGTAATGGGACTATAAAAGGGCTTTCTTTTCGGCCAAGGATAGAATATATTGCATTATATTCAGATACAAAGAAAGAGAAAGGCAGATAGCTGATTTTACAGTTATCGGGTAGAATCATGAGACATGAAATTATTAGCGTAATAGTTATTACATATAATCAAAAAAACTATATTGTAGAATGCATAGAGAGTATTTTGAAGCAGAGAACCTCTGCGAAATTGGAAATTCTGATCGGCGATGATGCATCAAAGGATGGAACCGGAGCTGTTTTGGATACCTACGCTAAGCAGTACCCGGATATCATTCGGTTGTTCCATAGAAAAGAAAATATCGGTGCTTCTGCCAATCTCAGGGATTTGCTGGAAAGGGTGAGCGGAGACTATATTGCATTTTGTGAGGGGGATGATTTCTGGACCGATATGGAAAAACTGGAGCGTCAGAGACATTATCTAAAGCAGCATCCGGAAAAGAGCGGCTGCGTTCACGGCATTTATCTGGTAGACGAAAATGGTAACTTGCTGCAGAATCAGCAGATCCAGTGGATACATCTTCAAAAAATTTTTCGGCTGAAAGATTTCGGGCTAACTAGATTTCCCGGGCACTTATCCAGTCTGATGATTCATAATGATGATAATTGGGAAAAACTGGATAAAACGCTTCTTCTTTGTGACCGCAATAAGTCTGATCTTATACTCTTTCTGATGGTACTCCGCATAGGAGATATTGGTGCATTGGATCAAAAAATGAGCGCATATCGATTTGTGCGTTCTAAAGAAGGCAGTAATGTATCGTCACAACTTTATCATAAGTATTTAGGCGATTGTGTACCGAGAATGAAAATGTGGATCAGTATGGAGCGGTGGCTGCAGAACCCAAAGGGATTGAGAGGGATGTTTATTGATGCACAAAGTCAGATACTGGTCACGGCAGTCTTTCATAAGCTGAAAGGGTATCCGCTTTCCATAAAGGAAGTCTGGGCCTTGTGTACACATAAAAAGATGGCAATTGCATATTTGCCGAAGGCCTTTGCAGAACGGCTGATCCAAAAAGGGCAGATACTTATGGGGTTGAAAATAAGATAAGGAAAGGCAATGGAAAAGATGTTTGAAGAGAGTTATTCCCGTGGGATGCACGGTGACGGTATGGGACCGCTTACGGCGGAAAAAATGAAGAATAATGACGGAACGGCTGTTACAGTGATCTGTATTACCTATGGACATGAAAAGTTTATTGCGCAGGCTCTGGACAGTTTCGTTATGCAGAAGACCAATTTCAAATTCAAAATTTTTGTAGGGGAGGACTGCGGACCGGATCGGACGGCGGATATTGTACGGGAGTACGCTGCCAGATATCCGGAACTTATTGTGCCTTTTATTCGTGAGAAAAATATGGGAGCACAGCACAATCTGATCGATCTGTGCCAGCGGGCGGACAGTCCGTATCTCGCATTCTGTGAGGGGGATGATTATTGGATCGACGAGTATAAACTGCAAAAACAGTTTGATTACATGGAAGAACATAAAAATATTCCTATATGTGTGACTAAAACTCGGGTCGATGCGCCACAGGATTGGCATCTAAGAAATTGGTATCGAGAAAATAAGAATCATGAAATTATTTTGCCAGATGGAATTCCGGGAATCAAAGAAAAAGCAAGTGGTTTGTATACATCAGTAGAACGATTGAATAATAATATTGGACATACATCAACGTTTTTTTTCCGTTGGAATTACGATTTAAAAATTCCGGATTGGTACTATGAAGGAGATGCGGGAGATATTCCTCTTTTATTAATGCAATTGGGAGCCAATCAAATATACTTACTTCCTGCAGTTACATCTGTATATCGAATTAATTCGGGAAGTGTTTTTTTTTGGAAGGGGGAAAATCAGCAGGAATTCTTTTTAAAGACCAGAATTTCTTGTTACATTCACTGGATGATTCACTTTTGGGAATTTGCAAAAATGAATTTTCCTCAATATCCACTTGTCCCCTTGGAAAATTTGATTAAGCAGGAAAGTGCTAATTATTTAAATGCATGTGTAGCATTGAATCGGACTGATTTAATTGCAGAATTTTTTGCAAAATATCCCGAAGCAGGTCGGATTTCATTAAATGCTTATTTGTCTTTCTATCGAGATTCCCGGCAAATGACGAATAGCTGGACCTGGGAGGGATACAAACTCATTGCGAGAAATCGATATTATCGTAATTTATTGCGGCCATATGCAGCAGGTGTAAAAAAATGGGAGAAACTTAAAACACCGGGAAAATTAAAAATCAAACATTTAATCTCCTTTATTTGTTACTGGCTTTTTACTATTATTCCGAAGAAAAATAATATTTGGGTGTTTTCCGGATTTGCCAAGAAGGGGTATATGGATAATTCCAAATATTTATATGAATGGATAGCCGCTCATCATCCGGAAATTCATGCATACTGGTTGACTCTGGATGATTCTGTTTATCAGAAGTTGAAAAAGGAAGGAAAACCGGTATTAAAATTTCGAACAAAAGATTGCTGTCGGATTCTCAGCAGGGCCGGTGTTGCATTTACGGATCATTTTATTATGTCGGATTATGAAAATATTTCCGGATTTAATGATCGTATCAAGGTTGTACAGCTTTGGCATGGCGTCGGATTAAAAGCAATCGGAAATTTAAAAAATACAGATATACCGGGGGTTATGTTCTCTGATGATATGTTGGTGCAGTCGGGAGATAATTTTGGAATCCGACTGCTGAAGCGGCTGCGTTATTTTCGGCATGCTTATTTTCGGGAAAAGTTTGAACGGTATTTTTTGCTTGTCTGTCCGGGAGAGGAGCGGGTACTGCAGATTGCAGATCCCTGGCATATTCCGAGAGAACATTGTATGTTTTCCGGGCATCCGCGGAATATTTTTTTACATCAGCTGCAGGAATGCAGAGATACAAGTCCTGTAAAGATATTGTATGCGCCGACATATCGTTGGAATGCAAATACGGAAAAAAGCATTATCCATACGCTGATTGAGGCGTTTCCGCTTATTGAAAAGTGCATGGAGGATATCAACGGACAGTTTATGATCCGGCTTCATCCGCATACCTGGCGCAATTATTCGTCTCGGATTCAGGCGGCCATGGCAGATTATCCGCGGATTTCCTATGATCGGGAGAAGGATGTTTATACAACGCTTGGTACATATTCGGTTATGATTTCTGATTATTCCTCCATTGCATATGATTTTGTACTGCTGAATCGGCCGATTGTATTCTATTGTCCGGATTTGCAGGACTTTATGAAGCAGGAAGATGATTTAAATTATGATTATATGGAATACAGTCCCGGACCCAAAACAGCGACGTGGGAGGAAACTATGGAACGAGTAAGAGAATATGTTCATCGTCCGGAAAAAGACAGTGCCTGGCGCTGTCGGATACGGGATGAGTTTTATCGTATGGACGTAAATGATGCGAATAATTCGGAGCGGATTGTACAGGAGGTTAAAAGTCGACTGGGAATGAAGGAGAAAAATGTATGAATATCGCAGTGATTTTTGCCGGGGGTACCGGACAGCGTATGAATACAAAATCCAAACCCAAACAGTTTCTGGAGGTACATGGAAAGCCGGTGCTGATCTATACGCTGGAGCAGTTTGAACAGCATCCGCAGATCGATGGAATTATTCTGGTATGTCTGGCTTCATGGATAGAATATGCCGGACAGATGGCAAAGAAATTTCAGATTACGAAGCTGATGCGGATCGTACCGGGGGGAAAAAGCGGACAGGAATCCATATTTCATGGACTCAGAGCGGCACGTGAATTGTATGGCGGAAGGGATATCGTATTAATTCACGACGGTGTGCGGCCTCTGATTGATGAAGATACTATCAGCCGTTGTATCCTGTCGGTTCGGGAACATGGCAGTGCCGTGACGGTTTCTCCGGCTATCGAGACCATTTTTATCAAGTCGAACAATGGTAATCAGGTAGGAAGCATTTTCAATCGTTCTCTCTGTGAAATGGCAAAGGCACCGCAGTGTTTCTATCTGGATGATATCTATCATGCTCATTTGCAGGCCCAGGAAGAAGACAAGTGTGATTTTATTGACTCGGCAAGTCTGATGCAGCATTATGGGCATGTGCTTTTTACGGTGGAAGGCTCATCAGATAATATTAAAATTACGACGCCGGCAGATTTTTATATTTTTAGGGCCATTTTGGATGCAAGAGAAAATTTGCAGATTATAGGGGTGTAACGATGTGGATAGAAAATCCGATTTTTCGGGAGGATATGGAACAGATTATTCATTCCCGCTTCATTCCCTGGGACAGACTGGATGGGAAGACAATATTCATTACCGGGGCAACGGGACTGATCGGATATTATCTGGTCAGTGCATTGATGTATAAGATGTTAAAGACAAATATTCGAATTCAAATTTTAGTTTTAGTTCGGGATATGGACAAGGCTATGAGTATGTTTGCTGGACAACTTAAACAGTTGCCTGGCCAACTTGAATTTATTCTCGGAAGTTTAGAGTCTTTGCCGAATATTTCTGAACAGATTGATTATATTATTCATGCTGGCGGGCCTACAATCAGTCGTTTTTTTGTCGAAAAACCGGTGGAAACATTGGGCTCAATGGGAATTGCTTCGTGGAGAGTATTAGAGTTGGCACGGCGAAAAAAATGTATGGGAATGGTTTACTTGTCCAGTATGGAGGTATATGGAAGGAGAAAATCGGAAGCCCCGATATCTGAGACAGAATCACAGGTACTTAATGCTTTAAATTTGCGAGATAATTATCCAATTAGTAAATGCTTTGTAGAAAATGCCTGTTTATCCTTTTATCAGGAATATAAAGTGCCGGTTAATGTGGTTCGATTATCACAGACGATTGGTACGATTGGAACGAAAAGTATTCCGGAAAATAGAAAAATTGTGGAAGAAATTATAGACTGTATTTTGGAAGGAAGAGATATTATATTAAAAACAAAGGGAACGAGTAAGAGAACTTATATTTATGTTTCTGATGCGGTCACAGCCATTTTGATGGTCTTGTGTGGGGATCAATTCGGACAGATTTATAATGTGGCTGCGCGAAATAGTTTTTGCTCTATTTGGGAGTTGGCAATAATGGCAACGAAAAAATATGGGAGTGGAAAAAGTCATGTTGTAATTCAGGAAAGTGATACTGTCAAATATCCGCCTGCCAATAACTGGAATTTATCAACAGAATTGTTAAATGGAGTAGGATGGTGTAATTCTGTTGAATTACAGGATATGATTGGGAGAACATTAGATTTGTTACTTCTAGATAGAGGATAAATGAAAATTATAGAAATTTTATTAAGGAGTAAAATAAGGCAATGAATTTACATTGGGACATTCTCAGTCGATATAGAAGCGAATTAATGGGAATCTCTATTTTATGGATTGTGCTTTTCCATACAGTAGCATGGAAGCATAATCAATTACCCGGAGTCATGAGCGATTTATATGGATTGTTGTTTCATGGTTATCTTGGTGTGGAAATTTTTCTTCTGCTTAGTGGGATTGGCTTGTACTATTCGTTGCAAAAGAATGGTAGTTTATCTCATTTTTATCGAAAACGTTTGCAGCGACTGTTGCTCCCTTATTTAACAGTTGGTCTCTGCTTTTTTGGATATTATGATTTGTTGATATCGGGTCATGTGGGCCAGTTCATTAAGGATATATCTCTGTACTCTTTTTGGGCGGAAGGAAATCGTATATTATGGTTCATTGCATTGATTATTCCTTTATATATTGTATATCCTGGAATCTTTAAAATTGTAAATTCAGATCATTTTCTTATAAAAATAGGTCTTTTAATTTGTGCGGTTTATGTAGGAATGATTGTTTTAAAAATGGCAGATTTCAAGGCCTATGTAAAGATTGAAATTGCACTTACCCGAATACCAATTTTTCTTCTTGGAGGAGCAATGGGTCGACTGGTTTACGAAAAGGCTCCCATCAAAGATTGGTTAAAGCTGCTATTATTTGTAGTAGTTTGTTTTGGTTTGTATGCTTTTAATCATAAAAATTTTGCAGTAGTAAATTGGAAAGCATACAGGGGTTACTTCAGTATATTTTGTGTGCCTTTTGCTTATTGGATTGCGGTATGGCTCTCATGTATTTCCTATAAGCCTTTTAGTATTTTATTAAAAAGGATAGGGGAAATGTCCCTAGAATTATATTTAGTACATGTGACGATTATGAATATCTTAATAAAAACATCTTTTTATAAAGAAAGCGGAAATGGATTATGGTTATTCCTATTGGTGGTAGTATTGGGGAGTCTTGTTATTAGTTACATTTTGCATTATCAGATATTTCCGTTTATCTATCGTAAAATGGAAAGGAAATCATTATGAGGCATGTTAATGTTCTTGTATTTCCGTGCGGTTCGGAAGTGGGACTGGAAATTAATAAATCGCTGAAGGACATTTCATTTATTACACTGTACGGCGGTTCCAGTGTGGCTGATCATGGAGAGTGGGAATATGAGAATTATATCGGTACGATTCCCTATATTACTGATGATCATTTCGTAGAGAAATTGAACGAGATTATAGACCGCTATCATATTGACTATATTTTTCCTGCATTTGATGCGGCTGTTCTGAAATTATCCGAATGCCGGGATGATTTGCATGCCGAAGTACTGACGTCTTCCAAGGAAGCAGTACAGACCTGCCGGAGTAAGGAAAAAACTTATAGAAAATTGGCAGGAGCGTATTTCTTGCCGAAAGTATATCTGTCGCCGGATGAGGTGAAGGAATATCCTGTACTGATGAAGCCTGCTGTGGGACAGGGGGGACAGGGAGTAAAATTAATTCCGGATGAAGAAACCTTAAGATTTGAATTGGGGCATCGCGCGGAGAAGCAGGTGGTTTGTGAATATTTGCCGGGAATGGAATATACGGTAGACTGCTTTACCGATCGTTATGGGATGCTGAAATATTGTGCGCATAGAAGCCGGCGCAGAATTAAGAATGGAATCAGCGTCAATTCTGTTTTGGAACCGGAATCCGAAGAGGTGCAGAAAATTGCAAAGGAAATTAATTCCAGAATGAATTTCCGAGGAGTGTGGTTTTTCCAGTTAAAGCTATCTAAAAATAATGAATATAGACTGATGGAGGCTGCAACACGCGTAGCCGGTACTATGTGTGTGGAAAGAGCCAGGGGGGTCAATCTTCCTTTGCTGACTGTTTTTGACGGCATGGGATATGATGTTGAAATTCAGCCGGAATTTAATTCGGTAGAAACTGACCGGGCATTAAGTAATTGCTATAAAATCGATTTGGATTTCGATGAGTTGTATATTGATTATGATGACACGATCATTGTTCATGATAAAGTAAATATATGGGCTCTTGCACTGATCTATAAGTGCCTGAATCGTAATATTCCGGTATATCTTGTAACGAAGCATAAGAATGATATTTATCAATCGCTTCGCGAAAGGCATATAGGAACAGAAATATTTAGGCAGATTATTCATTTGGGAGAAGAAGAAAAGAAGATAGATTATATTCACCCCGGAGAAAAGGCTTTGTATATCGATGATTCCTTTGCGGAACGGGCTGCGGTGAAAAAGCATTTTGGAATTAAAGTCATGGGAGTGGATAATCTGGAAGTTTTGCTGAATGGAGTGATGATGTAATGGAACGGATTAAGCCGATTAATGTAACTCGTTCATCTATGCCGCCGTTTGAAGAATATTGTGAGGAAATTCGGGATTTGTGGGAATCCCGATGGCTGACCAATTCCGGGATTAAATATCAGACTCTGGAACAGAATATGAAAAAATACCTGAATACGGAAAATCTGGTATTTTTTTCCAACGGACATCAGGCATTGGAAGCAATTATCCATACGATGGGGCTGACGGGAGAAGTGATTACCACTCCCTTTACATATGCTTCAACGACACAGGCAATTGTAAGGAACGGACTGACGCCGGTATTTTGTGATATAGAACCGGAATGGTATACGATGGACCCGGAAAAGGTGGAAGCACTGATTACGGAAAAAACGTCAGCGATTATACCGGTCCATGTATATGGAAATGTATGCAGGTACCGGGAAATTGAAGAAATTGCACGGAAGCATCATTTGAAGGTTATTTATGATGCGGCACATGCTTTTGGCGTTACTGCCGATGGAATCGGTATTGCAAATATCGGGGATGCAGCTATGTTCAGCTTTCATGCCACAAAGGTTTTCCATACCATTGAAGGCGGCGGTATAGCTTATCGTGACGCAGAACTGACTTCTAAGCTGAAGGCATGGAAAATGTTCGGCATGACAGGCAAGGAAGATGCGGAATATATTGGGACCAACGCAAAAATGACAGAATTTCAGGCAGCTATGGGAATCTGCAATCTGCGTCATGTAGATGAGGAAATTGCAAAGCGCAAGGCCGCAGTGGAAACTTATAGGAATATGCTGGGAGACATTCCGGGTATACGGATTTGTCCGGTACAGCCGCATGTGGTATCCAATTATGCCTACTTCCCTGTGTATTTTGATGAGAAGATTTTTGGAAAATCCCGGGATGAGATAGTAAATATTCTGGCAGAACATCAGATCTATGCAAGGAAATATTTCTATCCGCTGACATCTGAATTCAGCGTATATCAGGGACGGTTCGAGATTCAGGAGACTCCGGTAGCCAGAGATGCATCCCGGCATATTCTGACGCTGCCGTTATTTGCAGATCTGGAGCAGGAAAGTGTAAGACGAATTTGCAGTATTATTCTGGGAGATAAATAATGAAAGCAATTATTCTGGCAGGCGGTTCAGGAACGCGGCTGTATCCGACAACCTTGGCGGTATCAAAGCAAATGCGTCCGATTTATGATAAGCCAATGATTTATTATCCGCTTTCGGTTGTTATGCTGGCAGGGATTCGGGATATTTTGATTATTTCTACCCCGAGAGATCTTCCTGCTTTTGAAGATTTGCTTGGAGACGGTTCTCAGCTGGGGCTGAATCTGTCCTATGCGGTGCAGGAATCGCCAAAGGGATTGGCACAGGCTTTCATTATCGGCGAAAAATTCATTGGTCAGGATAATGTCATGCTTGTTCTTGGTGATAATATTTTTTATGGCAGTCGTTTGACTTCTGTTTTAATGCGTTCTGCAAATTTAAAAGAGGGCGCATTGGTATTTGGATACAAAGTCCCCAATCCGGAAGCATATGGGATCGTGGAATTTGACCGGTTTGGAAATGTATTGTCTGTAGAAGAAAAGCCGGAACATCCGAAATCCGACTATGCAATTCCGGGATTGTATTTTTATGATAATCATGTCATTGATATTGCGAAGCAGGTCAAGCCTTCAGCACGCGGGGAATTGGAAATTACTTCGGTGAATGCGGAATATCTGAGACAGAAAAAGCTGCGGGTGCAGCTTCTGGGAAGAGGAACGGCCTGGCTTGATACCGGAACACATGACGGATTGCTTGAGGCCAGCAATTTTGTGGCAATATTCCAGCGCAGACAGGGATTATATATTTCCTGCGTGGAAGAGATTGCGTATCGGAAGGGATATATTGACAAAGCGCAATTGCAGAAATTGGCAGAACCGATGATGAAAACCAATTATGGTAAGTATCTGTTGAAGGTCTCGGAAGAGTTTTGAGGAAATGGGCAAATGAGGTGAACTATGACCATTATTGTAACCGGCGGAGCCGGATTTATCGGGGCGAATTTCATATTTTACATGATGCGGGTGCATCCGGATTTTCGGATTATATGTCTGGATAAATTGACGTATGCCGGGAATTTGTCTACGTTAAAACCGGCCTTTTCTTCTTCCAATTTCCGCTTTGAAAAGGTGGACATCTGTAATGAAGATGCAGTATCTGCTGTTTTTGAAGAAGAGCATCCGGATATCGTGGTCAACTTTGCGGCAGAATCCCATGTAGATCGTTCTATTATGAATCCGAATGTCTTTTTGCAGACCAATATTTTAGGTACGGCAACTTTAATGAATGTATGCCGGAAATATGGTATAGCAAGATATCATCAGATTTCTACGGATGAAGTGTATGGAGATCTTCCGATAGATCGGCCGGATTTGTTCTTTACGGAGGACACGCCGCTGCATACGAGTTCTCCTTACAGCAGTTCCAAGGCTGGGGCCGATTTGCTGGTCATGGCATATCATCGGACATATGGCCTGCCGGTAACAATTTCCCGATGCTCCAATAATTATGGCCCGTATCATTTCCCGGAAAAATTGATTCCGCTTATGATTATCAATGCGTTGGAAGATAAGCCGCTTCCGGTATATGGTGATGGTCTTAATGTGCGCGACTGGCTGTATGTGGAAGATCACTGCAGGGCCATAGATCTGATTCTGCAAAAGGGACGGGTAGGTGAAGTTTACAATATCGGCGGGCATAATGAAATGCATAATATTGATATTGTAAAATTAATACTGAAAGAATTGGGAAAACCGGAAAGTCTGATAACATATGTGGCCGATCGTAAGGGGCATGACCGTCGATATGCGATTGATCCGACTAAAATTCATAAGGAGTTGGGATGGCTTCCCGAAACGCCGTTTAGGGAAGGAATCAGAAAAACGGTGAAATGGTATCTTTCTCACAAGCCGTGGTGGCAGGATATCATCAGCGGGGAGTATCAGACTTATTATGATAAAATGTATGGAAGTTTGGACGGGAGAAGAAATGAAAAAGGATGAATGGCGGCAATACTCTTTTAAAACGGCTGGCGTATCTGGCGCAGAATAACAGTTTTATATTCTCGGAACTGGTAAAACGGGATTTCAAAAAGAAATATAAGCGGACTATTTTAGGCATGTTCTGGAGTGTGTTATCCCCTCTTTTTATGCTGTGTATTTTGGCATTGATTTTTGGAAATTTTTTTGGACGGGATATTCCTCATTTTGTCATCTATCTTTTTAGCGGGCAGATTATTTTTAATTATTATATGGAATCCACGAATGAAGGGATGAATGCTTTGGCTGCAAATGCGGGAATCTTTTCAAAAATCAATGTACCGAAGTATCTGTTCCTCTTTTCGAAAAATGTAGCAGCGCTGATTAATTTTGGAATCATATTACTCATTTATTTTTGTGCGGTGTTTCTTGACGGAATTTCCTTTTCCTGGAAATTTGTCTGTCTGCTTTATCCGATGATATGTTTGATTCTAATTAATATAGGGATAGGGTTTATTTTATCGGCATTATTCATTTTCTTTAAGGATATTGCGTATATCTATCGGCTTTTTACCCAGGTAGTCATGTATGGATCGGCTATCTTTTATGATATTCGTATCACACCGGATTATCTGCAGCCTCTGTTTTATGCAAATCCCATTTTTGATGTCATTACTTATTTCAGAAGCATTGTAATTTTTCATGAAATTCCGGATTTATGGCTGAATGTCCTTCTTGGGGGATATACAATTTTGCTGTTTGGAATTGGATGTTGGATGTATAAAAAGTATAATTATCAGTTCTTGTATTATATTTAACAGATGGACTTAATATGAAAATTTTAGATGTCAATCATGTTTCGATCCGATATATTACCGGGGATTTAAAAAGTATTTCCCTGAAAGAATATCTGATCCGCAAAATGAGGCATAAATATCATGTACAGGAATTCTGGGCAAATCGAAATATTTGTTTTTCTTTAGAGCAAGGCGATATGTTGGGTATTATCGGAACCAACGGAGCCGGAAAATCTACATTGTTAAAGGCTGTTTCAGGAATTATGCGTCCGACAGAAGGAACAATATTTCGGCAGGGAACGGTGGCTGCACTTCTGGAACTGGGAAGTGGATTTGATGGAGAACTGACAGTAAAGGAAAATACCTACTTGCGGGGAGCGCTGTTGGGATATACCCGGAATTTTATGGATGAAACTTATGAACGGATTATTGATTTTGCGGAATTAAAGGAGTTTGAGGATCGGCCGTTTAAGCATTTATCCTCTGGTATGAAGTCCCGTCTGGCTTTTTCTATAGCATCTATGGTTAAACCTGATTTGCTGATATTAGATGAGGTCTTATCTGTTGGGGATGGGGCTTTTCGCAAAAAAAGTGAGGACAAAATGAAGGAAGTTATTTTTGGCGGAGCTACGACGATCTTGGTGTCTCATTCTCTGGAACAAATTCGGAGTATGTGTAATAAGATATTGTGGTTAAATAAAGGTACTCAGGTTTGTTTTGGGGATAATGTAAAAGAAATTTGCGATAATTATCAAAAATTTCTGGATGGGAAATTTAAAATATAAAGAGGAGTGAATGGATATGGCATTTAAAGAAATAAAGGCAGAAGAACTGACCTGGAATCCCTTTCAGCAGATTGGAAAGGGATGGTTCCTGGTAACGGCAGGAACGAAAGAAAAATGCAACGGGATGACGGTAAGCTGGGGCGGTCTCGGCGTATGGTGGGGCAAGAATGCAGCCACCGTGTATATTCGTAAGAACCGTTTCACAAAGACGTTTGTTGATGCAGGCGAACGGTTTACCATCTCGGCAATGCCGGAGTCATGCCGGAAGGCTCTTGGCTACATGGGCTCTCATTCCGGATGGGACGGAGACAAGTGGCAGGCAGCAGGTCTAACGCCGATGGATGTGGAAGGTACGGCAGCACCGAAAGAAGCGGAAGTGATTCTCGTATGTCGGAAGATGCTGGCAACGGAACTGCCAGAATTGTCATTCATCGAACCGGGAATGAAGGAAAGATGGTATGCCGGCAAGGATGAAGGCAATTATCATACCATGTATATTGCGGAAATCGAGAAAGTAATGGTAAAAGACTAATCGATCCGTATATGAAAAGCAGACGATGGTCTGCTTTTTTGTTGTAAAAAGTCGGATAGTAATATATAAGAATAGAGATTGACAGAGGGAAAAATGAAAGAGTAGAATGGAAACGATTTATTGCCCGGAGGTTGGATATGCTTTTTAATTCTTATGTATTTATCATCGGTTTTCTGCCGATTGCGCTGATTCTATACTATCTGTCAGCGAAGAAATTCGGGAGTCAGTGTGCCCGGATTGTTCTGATTTTTGCATCCCTCTTTTTCTATTCCTGGTGGGATGTGCGGAACCTGCCTATTCTGCTCGGTTCCATTCTGGTGAATTATGTGCTGGCAGGGCGCATCCTGCGCAGCGAGGGCAAGAACAGGAAAGCATGGCTGATTCTGGGAATTCTCTTTGATCTGGGACTTTTAGGGTATTTCAAGTACAGTGCTTTTGCGGTGGAAACAGTGAACGGAATTTTTCATACGGGGTTTACCGTGCCACAGATTGTGCTGCCTCTGGGGATTTCTTTCTTTACCTTTACACAGATTGCTTGCCTGGTAGATTCTTATCGGGGAGAAGTAAAGGGTTACAGCAGAAGCGGATATTTCCTTTTTGTGACGATTTTTCCCCATCTCATTGCCGGGCCGATTCTGTACCACAAGGATATGATCCCTCAGTTCATGGATGAGAAAAACTACCGAATCAATTATGAAAATTTGAACCGTGGAATTGCCTGGTTTACGCTGGGGCTGGCGAAAAAGGTTCTCATTGCAGATAAATTATCAGAATATGTAGGAACTGCTTTTGCCAATGTATCGCAGCTGAGCATGACGGACGCATGGTTTGCCTCTTTTGCGTATACGCTGCAGCTGTACTTCGATTTTTCCGGTTATTCGGAAATGGCAATCGGTCTGGGTTTGATGCTGAATTTCAGGCTGCCGCTGAATTTTAATTCTCCGTATCAGTCGACAAGCATTATTGAATTTTGGCGCCGGTGGCATATGACGCTGTCTGCTTTTCTGAAGGATTATCTGTATATTCCCTTAGGCGGGAATCGGACGGGTCACCATCTGCGGAATATTATGATCACCATGCTGCTGGCAGGGCTGTGGCACGGAGCAGGCTGGACCTTC
>ULPD01059276.1_pt1 | contig 16399 bp, 10 predicted proteins | sample 1953161 | NCBI WGS metagenome assembly ULPD01 (sample SAMEA4835619, study PRJEB28245) | human gut metagenome | biome: gut microbiome; material: fecal sample | place: Denmark | collected 2008
CACCATACTGCTGTTTGCCTTCATCGCCTTTATATGTCTGCTGATAACCTTCTTCACCACAAAGGAGCGCATAGCCCAGCCGCCGCAGCAGAAGTCGAGCGTGAGGGAAGACGTGAGGGAGACCTTCGGCAACGTGTCGTGGCGCGTGATGTTTGTGCTGTGCCTTGCCGTGTACACCTCGCTGGCGATGTTCGGCTCGTCGATGAACTTCTATTTCCAAAGCTATCTAGATCAGCATTCGCTCTATGAGTTGCTGCACGGTCTGGGACTCGCCGATACCGAGCGCGAGGCTTATTCGGCTGGCTTCTCGCTGTTCAACATACTCAATGCCGTGATGCAGTTTGTTGGCGTGGTGTTCATTTCGGGATGGCTTGCCGGCAAGCTGGGTAAGAAGACCGTATATATAGTGTGCCTGTCGCTCACCGTGCTGTTTCAGGCGCTGTTCTATCTGCCTTCGCCCGACAACGTCGTTATGGTTTATGTGCTGTGCATACTCAAGAGTCTGTCCTATGCCCCCACGATACCTCTGATGTGGGCAATGGTGGCAGATGTTGCCGACTATATGGAATATCTCAACCGCCGCCGCGCCACGGGATTCTGTTTCTCGGGCATAATGTTCGCACTGAAGATGGGATTAGGCTTCGGCGGAGCCTTGTCGGGCATACTGCTGTCGGCATTCGGCTACGTGTCGGGAGGCACTGCCATGCAGAGCAGCGGGGCTGTTGAGGGCATACGCCTCGTGTCGAGCATAGTGCCTGCCGTGGTCTACGGCATAGCCCTTGCGTCGGTGTTGTTTTATCCTATAACAAAACGCTTTAACGAGAAGATGCAGGCAGAGCTTGCCGTGCGGCGCAAAAGTGCAGAAGGGCAGGGCAAATGACAGTAGTCTGCATGCACACGAAAAGAACAAAGCAAAGGAGAAAGACTGAATATGAATGCTAAGCATTATGACGTGGTGGCGGCCGTGATACGCAAAGACGGAAAATATTTCTGCGTGAGAAAGGGCAGTACCAAATACAGTTACACAAGCTACAAATACGAGTTTCCGGGCGGAAAGATAGAGCCGGGCGAAACACCGCAGGAGGCACTGAGGCGTGAAATGGCAGAGGAACTCGACTACGACATATCTGTGGGCGACAGGCTCGTGGCGGTAAGTCACGACTATCCAGACTTCTCGATAACGCTCAACGCCTATCTGTGCGAGCCGCTTGCGGATGACTTCAAACTGAAAGAGCATACTGAATACAGATGGCTCGGGGCGCAGGAGCTTCATACGGTAGACTGGGCTGCAGCCGACCTTGGCATTGTAAGGCGCATAGAGCAGGGCGGATTTTAGCAACGCAATATTATGCCGTGTCGTGTCGGCGGATAGGGTTAAGGACATTCAAAGGCGTGTGTTTAATCCTAATCAACTTTCAGGCGGCGCATGGCTTTTATCTGTTTTGTTCGTTCAGGCTGAATCATAACGGCTGATTCGGTCTTAATATTATTTTCCGTTAATTGTTTAATCTAATCAGTAAATTAGATACAGCGTTTTGTTTCGATAATATGTACTTTTGCACAAGAAAAATAAATAATCACTATGCCGGAGCGTAAAATATGCGTGTAGGAGACAATGGAATATGGGCCGGCATGTTTGTCAAAACAATAAAAACGAAATAAACCTGATATAATTATGAAACTGATTGAGAATACTGAATTTGGAGGCGAACGCCCGTTGTTCGCGTCACACGATCTGCACATCAACAACGTAACCATACGCGAAGGCGAGTCGGCAATAAAGGAATGTAGCAACATCGTGGCAACCAACTGCCGCTTTGAAGGCAACTATCCGTTCTGGCATGTACACGGATTCACGATAGACAACTGCTATTTTGCCGTTGGCGGACGCTCGGCATTGTGGTATTCGGACCATCTGACGATGAAGGACACCGTGATAGACGCGCCGAAGATGTTCCGTGAGATGAACGACATAGACATCGAGAACGTTGAGATAAACGACGCCGACGAGATATTTTGGCGCTGCAACCGCATCAACGTGAAGAACCTGAAGCTGCACGGCGGCACTTATCCCTTTATGTTCAGCAACGACATACGGGTAGACGGACTTGAGAGCGACAGCAAATACGTGTTCCAGTATGTCAAGAACGTTGAGATACACAACGCGAAGATAACAACGAAGGACGCCTTCTGGGAGGTGGAGAACGTTACCATATACGACTCGGAGCTTAACGGTGAGTATCTTGGATGGCACTCGCGCAACCTCCGCCTTGTAAACTGCCATATATCAGGCGAGCAGCCGCTGTGCTACGCTCACGACTTGATGCTTGAAAACTGCACCTTCGACAGCGCGTGCGACAGAGCTTTCGAGTATTCTACGCTTAAAGCCGACATCCGCGGAGCCATCACCAACATAAAGAACCCGACATCGGGCGTGATAGTGGCCGACTCGATTGGTTCGGTAACCATCGACGAGAACATCAAGGCTCCTGCCGACTGCGAGATAAAGACAAGAGGCTGACAGCATGGGTTATTGTGCTGACGCATATCGGGCAACGTGCCGGCCGCATGGGCAGGTGCGCTGCTTTGAGCCTGAAAATTATTACTATTGATCAAACAATCTGCCTATGACACATCCGCCATCCCGCATTGCGATAATTGTAGCCTACTTCCTTATATACGTCGTGTGGGGCTCAACATATTATTTCATCGGAGTCTGCCTGCGCGACTTTCCGCCGTTTGTGCTTGGAACGTTGCGCTTTGTCGTGGCAGGAACAATATTGCTCGTTGCCTGCAAGATGCGTGGCGAGTTGCTGTTTCGCCGCGGACTTATCCTGAAGTCGGCTGTGTGCGGCATCATTCTTTTGTTTGTCGACCAGGGCGTCATCATGTTTGCCCAGCGCTATGTCAGCAGCAGTCTTGTCGCGATAATGGCTTCGTCCACGGCAGTGTGGATTATGTTGCTCGATGTTCCTCAATGGCGTCGCAACTTCAGAAGTGTGTCAACCGTGGCAGGCATAGTCCTTGGCTTTATTGGTGTGGCAATGCTCTATCTCGAACAGCTCAACATGCAACGGCCCGGCGGCAGTCATTATGAGTATGGCGTGCTTCTGCTTATTGGCGGATGCATATCGTGGGCATGCGGCACGCTGTATTCGAAATATCATATCCGCGACAATGGCGATGAAGGCGGACTGGCGTCGTCGGCTTGGCAGATGCTCGGCTCAGGTCTTGTGTTTGCCTTATGCGCAGGATTGTCGGGCGATTTCAGCCGTTTGCAGCTCTCCACAGTGTCCTCCGTTTCATGGCTGTCATTATCTTATCTCATAGTCTTCGGCTCAATGATGGCATACACGGCATACATCTGGCTGTTGCGTGTTCGTCCCGCCACCGAAGTTGCCACTCATGCCTATGTAAATCCCATAGTCGCCGTAGTCATCGGTGCAGGTCTTGGCCATGAGGACGTAACGCTGATACAGCTTTCCGGCCTTGCCGTTATATTGATAAGCGTGATGATGGTAAACAGGAAGTAAATTGAGAATGGAGAGTTGAGAATGGAGAAACAAAGTTCAGCGTTAGCTAATTATGATTTGCCTTGTGAAAGTGAACATTAAAACACGAAGAATCCAAATGCCGTTTGACGAAAGTGAAGAGCAGGCGCAGAGCGCGATGCGTAATTAAAAATTAAACAGCGTTTCTAGATAAGCATTGTAGGGACGTACCCCAGGTGCGTCCAACGGATAACATCCTGTGTTACAATAGCTTATGATGAATGAAATGATGAATATGAGGTGGACGTACCTGGGGTACGTCCCTACATTGCGCCACTATGAGTCTGACTAAAGTGAATATTGAAAATACAAATGCCTTGTAGCTTCTTTTCGCAAGCACTACGTTGGCTATTGACTTTAACTCCTTTAACTCCAAATGACAATACCCCTCAAGGCATACGTCTTGACTCCTTAACTTCATAACTCCTTAACTCCTAAAAAATACCCATGTCCCAAACTCCCTTTTCCCCAGTAAAGCCATCGGAACGCTACATTATTCTCGATGCACTTAGAGGCTTCGCCTTACTTGGCATTTGCCTTGCCAACTATCCCGAGTTCTCGCTATATACGTTTCAGCCGGCCGATGTTGCTGCGTCAATGCCTTCAGCCGGTGTGGACAGGATAGTGCGTTTCTTGCAGTATGTGTTTATCGACGGCAAGTTTTACACACTGTTCTCGCTGCTCTTCGGTATGGGCTTCTCGATAATCATAAGTCATGCCGAACAGAAAGGCGACGGAGCATTCAGACTGTTCTATAGGCGCATGACCGTGTTGCTCGTCATAGGATTCCTGCATCTTATGTTCATCTGGAGCGGCGACATCCTTATGCTTTATGCCCTTATGGGCATGGTGCTGCCGTTGTTCAGAAACGTGAGCAACCTAAAGATGCTTTCGTGGGCTGTCTTCTTCCTTGTTTTGCCCGTTGTTGTCGACACACTGACACTGATTTTCGGCATAAGTCTCTCGGCTCCTGCCGTTGAGGCTCAATGGCATTACTGCCGCAAGTATGGCATAACAGAAGAAAACTTTGGCTATTGGCTGCGCGATGCCGACAGCTACGCTCAGGTGTTTCAGTTCCTTATTCAGGGAGCGTTGGTAAGAGTGCAGGAGTTTGTCGACGGCAACCGCTACTTTAAGGTCCTTGGCCTGTTCCTTATAGGTTATTATATCGGGCGTCAGAAGATGTATGCCGACCTCTCAGCTCACCGGCACCTGTTGCGCCGTGTGTCGGTTATAGGCTTCAGTGTCGGTATTCCCTTGTCTGTTGTCTACGCATGGAGTGCCGTTGGCGGTCATCCCTTGGGCAACGCTGCCCACTCATTGCTTTACGTCGTCAGCGTCTATCCGCTCGGTTTCGCCTATATGTCGTCCCTCTGCCTGCTTTATCTTCGTAGCAGCCGTTCTGCAGTATGGCGCGCCCTTGCCGCTCCCGGTCGCATGGCATTGACCAATTACATCTGTCAGTCAGCATTAGGCATGTTTCTTTTCTATGGCATAGGCTTCGGTCTTGGTGCCGGTGTAGGCCTTTCGCAGACAGAGCTTATAGCCCTAACCATATTTATCCTCCAAACATTCTTTAGCCGTCTGTGGCTCCATTACTGCCTTTTCGGCCCCCTAGAGTGGATTTGGCGCATGCTCAACTACGGCAAACCCCTTAAGCTGTTCAAACAGAAAAATTAATTTTGCCTGATTTAGATTTGTTGATAACATAATTACAAGACATTTTACGGTCTGATTTTCATTGATATATTTATCCTGATATAATTAAAGATGAATATTAATAATGTAAAATATGATTGGTGAGATGTCTTGTAATTTGTCGTAAAAAATAATATATAAAAGTTTCCAAAAAGTAAAAATTGTATTTGGCTATGTCATTTATTTTTTGTATATTTGCAATACCTTGTTATGGATAGCATGTTATTCGTCAAGATGCTTTTCCACTGGGTAATAACAGAAATGCATATATACCATTTATGGTATTTTGACTGCTTTCAAAAACAGAGCGCATGACATTGTAATCATTATTTATGACAGAATGACTTACGCAAAAATTAAATTTAAACTTAATTTTAATCAAAATAATATGAAATCAACTCAAGCAATTTTAAACGTGTATAACAGCATGTTGGCTAAGGCTGATAAACTGACAGACATATTCAGATATAACGTTTTCGTATACGTTGGTTTAAAGTTGTCGTCTCTACATATCTTTCGCATTAAAGAATCTCCGTGTGTCTGCAATATATCTACATCATTTTGTCTAGTATGAGGTTGCGCTATTAACCTATTAATGGTTTACTAAAATTCTTCAAAAAAGTAAGAAACATTTTATAGTTTCAGTAAAAAGCATTAAATTTGCTTTCTAGAAAACTAAAAAACTATGAATAACAACCAACTACAAATAAATCTTTATCCTTTGAGTGGTAAATGCAATGAAGCAGATGCTGCTAAATTGTTGGGGGATATAATAAGTAAAACAATTCCATCAGCAGCAAAAGGAACTATAGATATTTTATCTGGAGTAAATATTCCTTTTGGAAGAGTTTCGGATATAGATATTCTGTTAGTTGCAAATTTGCATGATTGCCATCTTATTATTGATGATAACGAAATTGATGTCAGAAGTTTTTGTACGACAATCGAACTTAAAGAACAGACGGTTGATGATGTATATGCTACCGCGACAAATATTTATGTTAACTATCCAAGTACGAATGAACGTAAAAATGCTTCTGAGCAAAATCGAAATCAGAAATATACAGTACTAAATTATTGTAACCATCATGACTATTCGATTTTCATATCAAATATTCTTTGGCTAAAGTCTGTTCCTCTTGATATTTGGAAATCAAAGGATTGGTATACGACATCTCCTGTCCTGCTTTCTTCTTTTTGCTTTGGAGACATTATTAAGCAAATAATAAAATCAGGACAAAGCCCGTTTCATGGTAAACTTGATGCTTTGATGAAAAGAAAAGAAGAAGAACATAAAGAAGATCTTTCTCTGCTTGTAAATGATTTTATTCAGGAACGCCCTGTAGCGCCAGCTACGCTTAGGGTTAAAACAGAACATCTTGTTTCAGGCTTGCTTGAAAATGAGGCAAAGGCAATAATAAATAACAATGGTTTTAATTGTATAGACGGAAAAGCCGGAACAGGTAAGACATTCTTGTTGCTTCAGACTGCATTAAAACGTGCGGCTGATGGGTATAGTTGTGCATTGTTGACATATAACAATGCGCTAACAATGGATTTGCAACGTTTGGTCAGCTTTATTCCATCTTCACCTGATGCAAGGAGTAATCTGACAATATCTACGCTTCATTCTTATCTTTATTCGCTTGCATCTTATTTGGGATGGAAAAAGTCTAACCAATCGAACAAGATAATTGAATATATACATTGTCTTTATGAACAAAATAATAAAAAACCGCTGAGAACAAAATATGCAGATGACATTGATGACTTCATATTCTTGGATGAAGCTCAAGATTGTACTCCCGATGAAAAAGATTTTCTAGAATGTGTGTATGGTAAAGAGCGTATTATTGTTGCAAAAAGTGCCTTACAGAAAATCAGACGGAATACAGCTGCAAGATGGGGCGTACCTAATATAAAACTTAAACAAGGCCTTCGCCAAAAAGCCAATATTGTCAGTTTCTTAAAAAGTCTGACAGAAGAAATGGGCATTTCAGACACATGTGCAGGATTTGAACCGGCACAAGGTCTTGAAGGCGGTAAGGTTATCATTGCTCCTCATTATACAACAGATTTGCATACAATGTTGGAACAGACATGTAAGGATGCAAAGTGCTCTAATTATGACATCCTCGTTCTTGTTTCACCGGCTCAGGTAAAAGACAATCATTTTATAAAAGCTGATTTATGGAAAAATACGGGTAAAATTAATTTTATAGATGGGACAAATACCAAAGCATTGGCTTCGTGCAGTCCGAAAGAGCTGATAGACAGTTGCCGTATTTTTCAATATGAATCATGCCGAGGTCTTGAAGGGTGGGTTACTGTATGTTATAATATTGATGAAATAATGGAATTGAAATACAATGAAGTGTCTGTTGAAGAAGATGTTATTGGAGATGTCAGCAGGTTAAAATGGGAACAAGTTTTCCAATGGATAATGATGCCTCTGACAAGGGCAATAGATACTTTGGTTATCACTTTGGAAGATACCTCTTCAGATATTGCTTCAATGCTACGTAGAGCTGCTCTGAAACATCAGGATTTTACTGATTGTAAAATATAGCCTTAATCTGATAAATTAATTTTATTAACGTAAAAAGTATAATAATCATGAATGAAGTTACATTAGAAACCATAAAAAACTATCTTGGCAATAGGTTATATAATCGGATTCTAAGAGATGGATATCCACCTTTGTACTTAAGAATCTGTTATGAGGTGTTACATTTTTTGAATGATTCAGAGGAACAGGTCTTATATTTTAACATGCCTGCCGAAGAATATACAAATAATGTAAAGAAGCAGGATGAATATTGGAGAAAAACTTGTGATATTGTTGCGTTGGCGTTACGTTTGGCACTTAGGCAAGACAGACTTAACCCGAGTGAATTGTCATACCCTGGTACATGGTATAATGAAAACGATAAATTCTTACTTATACCAGATGAAAACGATGGCGAGCCATATTATTATTTGAACGGGGTAAGAAACAATAATAAAACTACGTTAACGTTTATCTGGAGGCCTTTGCCAAATAGGGGGCTATGTGGATATAATAGACAGAAAAAAAATGAAGTAATAAAAAGTGCTAAAGCAATATACAGGTTAAATGACATTCCCGGACAGTTGAATAGAGGTTTTACGTCATGTAACAATGAGATAAATATATTAAATTTATATGATAATGAAAACGCAAGATATTCAACGGGGTTTATTGTGTGTAGCCCTGATTACGGAAAATATAAGTTTGCCGGCGAAGATGTCTTACCAGTTGTGAATATGTTAAATGCTAACAGCAGAATTCCTAGATCTGCAGATATTGCAATAGTTGTAGGTGACAAAGCTTTTGACCGTATTCAGCAATTATTAAATGCACTGCACCCTTATGGACCAATACAAAAATTAATTGTTTACGGGTCGCAGCCCACAATGTATTTGTTGGAAAGAAAGCCTCAGACCGTTACCTTGACATTCAAGGATATTCATGATTATTGCGCAGCAAATAGAAACGTTGAATATGTTAATCCTGAGTTCATAGCCATTGATTTCCCATGGCTGACTGACTCTATGCAAAGTCTTATAAATATACTTGATAAATATAGAGATCAGATTGGGGATGATAATGCAAAGCACATATATAATATGTCAAGAAAAATATTTGCTGACATAAATTTTTCAAGGAAAAGATTAAATAATTTTAAAGAATATTTCCCGAAATTCCTTGATAAAATTCTTGATAATATATATAATGAAGATGTTTTTTCTGAATTGGAAGACTGGGCGAGTGGTTTAACCTACAATAGTGATTCAAATCCTAAGTTAGAGAAGGTAACGGAATTAGGTGCAGTTAAGGCTGTTGACCTTGATCACAGCATATACAGACAAGTTAAAGGTCTAGACGGTGAAGGAAATATAATTGTGATAGACGCTCCTCCTCATACGAATAATCCTCAGTATGTTAATCCAATAACAACATTGATGAGATTTCATAACTTTGCAAGGGTTAAGGCCCTATATTATAGCGAGGTTGAAAGTCGCCTTATGGACAGAACATCATTTAATATTCGCAGAGATCCTCTATATTACGAAGATATTCCAGAGGAACAAAATGTTACTGCCGATGATGCTGCGTTTAGAATTGAAGATTATTTTGAAAATGATGAAACAGTCAATTATTCTGTCAGACGAGTTTATAGTGTTGACAGAATTGAATTTACAGACAAAACTAAGGAAATAATATATGGAGACGTATTGGTTTATGAACCTGATGAATCTTTAAGACGCATGCCGTTCAATGTTATTGAGAATCCGTCAGGCTTAACTATTACGTATTATTCTCAGAACGCAGAAGAGTCAGACTTGTTTAACAAGTTGGCTAGTGCATACTGTAATTTACCTATTGATAGAAACATACAATATTATTCTACTTTATGGCAAGAAAGACTGAAAACATTTGTCAGTCAATTAGACAGAAACGGTATATCTAGATTATGTCAGGAGGTCGGTATTAAAAGAAATGTATTGAATAATCATATTAAAGGAAAATCAATGTTTATGAGGAAAAGACCTCTTAACATTATTCTGAGCAAATTAATCAGTGCTGGTTTGCTTACTGAAGATGAGGCCAAATATGTAAAAGCAGCACGTAAATTTATGCAGGTTAATTATATAGATTTTGGATTAAAGTTAAAAAGCGCTCTTCTTGATTATAAACTTAATCCAGATGGAGATTTGCATTCTTTTATGCAGGGCCTTTTAGATAGAACAGGTTCGACAATGGATGAACTTGAAAATAATTTCCTTAAAACAAAAACCATAAAATAAAGAACAAGCATATGACAGAACAAGAAGCAAGAAACCTCATTGAAGAGGAATTAAAACTTAAAATGCTCGGCCCGGGTTATGCCAAGGATTTAATTGTATGCGATCCGGATGCTCATAATGAAATTATACCTGAAAGCCCCCGCTTGGCTTATTCGTTAGGTGTCTTATTGCCTGACAACAGAAATCAGAATGGTAATCAGGGCAATGGTCAGAATGGTAACCAAGACAATGAACAGGGTAATAATAATGACGTCAATGATGATAACCAGCCAGATGGAGATGCTATCCCAAATAATGTGGATATGACTAACCAAGAAGACCGTATGAGCAAACTGTTGGGTGGCAGCGTTGAAAATAAGAGTCAGGATATGGGTAATAACCCAATGTCGTCTCATATAGGTTTGATTATTTGTGTATCTAATGACACAAATAATGTTGATGTCAGCATCAGTTATGGAACTTATAGCCATTTGAACTGGAATGAATCCGTCAGGGAAGTAAAAGTCCGCACAGGACATTTTAGCGCAACCATCCGTCGGGCTATTAAAGATATTGGAAATAATAATGCTCTCCAACAGCAGCTTAAAGAGGAGGGCCTTCCTGAAAAATTCATTAAATGTTTTTATATTGATGATGAGAATGGAACTATATCATTGTCAAAAGCTATGGAGAATCATGAACCCCAAAATGTATTGCGTATACCAAATACAGAATATCCTGTAGAGGCCAGTATGATTAATATTCTTTTGGGTGAGCATTACAAAAGATATCACCATGACTATCATAGAACATTAAATTTTGATAACGAAAACGGCAGTGAAGATCTGGACGTAAACATGAGAATGTATTGGACTACATTTACTGCCAGAGATAAGAAATTCGTTAAGATCTTAGTTAAATCTATAAGCCAGAATACTTTAATTTATCAGCCTGAGATTGTTGTCACTCCACATAATGGTGAAGGCAGAATAGAATCGTACGTAGAGCCGATAACAAATATTGATGATATAGAAAATAATATTAATGAATTTATCTATCGCAATGTTCACAACTATGGTAAAGGCGTAAATTGTGCTATAGGATGGGATAATGATGGTCAGAGAGTGTTTACAACATTTACTCCTACTGTTGATGTTGAAAAATTCTCTAATGAAATAGCACCTGAATATAATAACGATAATATAAGAAGTGCTTGTACTTTGAGAAATGTCAGTATATGGTCAAATCTGAATGATGATGAGATGATCGATTACTTGAGAAATTTTGTTGAAGGTTATAGTACATGGCAGCAGGCTCAGGTGGAAGCGGCAAGAAATGAGGAACAGTATCAGGATGTTACAGAAACAATTCTCAGTAGACAGGAAGACTTGCTCACCAGGCTTAGAGGCAATATTGATTATTTGACTGAGAATAATGAAGCACTTCAATGTTTTAAGATAGCCAATACCGCAATGTTACTCCAAATGGTAGTGGCAAGGCATCCTTGGTTCAGAAAAAACCGTGACGCAGCTAAAAACGAGCCTGACATTTATGATAGCTTAGATTATTTTCGTAATGCAGAATATACGGCTCAGATGCCTGAGCCGGAGTATCGTCCTTTCCAGTTGGCCTTTTTGCTTATGAATGTCAAGTCTACTTTTGAAATAAATGACAGATATCATAATGATGTTGTAGATTTGATATGGTTTCCTACTGGTGGTGGTAAAACCGAGGCTTATCTTGCTCTGACAGCATTGACAATAGTACACAGACGCAGACGTGGACAGGGTCGTGGCGTGTCTGTAATTATGCGTTATACTCTACGTTTGCTTACGTCCCAACAGTTTGAAAGAGCTTCATATTTAATCTGTGCTCTTGATTTTTTGCGCCAAAGAGATCATGATCTTGGACTTGGTAATCAAGAAATTTCAATTGGTATATATGTTGGATCAGATGTTACGCCAAATCATGTCGCTGATCTAAACAATAATCCATATCTAAAATTTTTTACTCAACCTGCTACACGCCGCAACGAAAACCCATTCCCTGTAAGCTATTGTCCTTGGTGTGGTTGTAGGCTTGTGTTGCCTGATGGCTCGAATCATGGTTATGACCAGGAAAATGGCTCATTGATGTGTATAAATCGAGGATGCTCTTATCTTGGGCACTTGCCAATATATTATATTGATGAAAATATTTATAACCGAAGACCGACATTGCTGTTTGCTACAGTTGATAAATTTGCTCAATTAAACAGGAACATAGCACAACGTCTGCTAAATCCTGATAACGGAATTGATGCACCAGATTTGATAATTCAAGATGAGTTGCATCTTTTAGTAGGTGCTTTGGGGTCTATTGTAGGTTTATTTGAATCTGTTGTTGAAGCGTTAATATCAAGAAATGGCAGAAGACCGAAGATTATTGCTTCTACAGCAACAACTCGTAATACGAATAATTTGATTAAGAATTTGTATAATCGCGAAGTCGCTGTATTCCCTCCTCAGGGACTAAATTACAATGACAATTATTTTTCTCATATTGTTCCCGGAGCCACACGTCGTCATATAGGAATGATGCCGTCAGGAAATTCAAGCTCAAATATGGCAGAAATACGCCTTACTGCTTTTCTGCTTTTATCAAGGATTAAGGTCTTTAAAAAAGAGATTGAAGACAGTGACTTTGACTGGACAAATGATGATGATGTTATAAATGTTTGTAATCAAGATGGCAAACTTCTCCAGTTGCTCGATAATTATTGGACAACTGTATTATACTTTAACAGTCTTAAGGACCTCGGCCGTTCTCGCAGTCGTGTTTCGCAAGAAGTTTTTGAGAATTTCAGAGCTCATAAATATCTTTATCAGATACCGAAGTCTTTGTCTTTGTTAGAAAACAGATTTGACCAAAGGGTATTGGAGTTTACCAGTCGCATAGAATCGAACCGTATAAAAGGCTTCTTGACTGAGGCCGAATCTTGTGTCGGATTGAATGTTAATGATAACGGACATCTGAATGTGGCGTCAGGAAATGATTTAGTGTTTGCTTCCAATATGATATCTGTGGGCATTGACATATCCAGATGGAATCAGATGGTGATGGTTGGTCAGCCTCGTTCTACTTCTGAGTATGTGCAGTCGTCAAGCCGTGTTGCAAGAAATACTTATGGACTAGTAATAAATCTTCTTAACCCACTGCGCATTCGTGAACATTCTCTTTTTGAAAATTATAAGTCTTTCCATGCAACCTATTATAAATCAGTTGAGCCGCTCAGCATAACGCCGCTTACATATTCAACTATAAAGCATGATATTTTGAATAACATGATAAAAATTTATAGAGATTATATATTACAAGATCCTGGCTTAGAAGGAGATGCTTTGGCTGATGCTATGATAGATGATGTTTTTAATAATAGGTTTAATATGGATAATGAATTGAGGCAAAGCTTATCTAATATAATAGCTAATGCTGCTGTCGGTGCTAATTGTGCTACATCTTTAAGGGATATAGCAAATGATGCTTTTATCAATATACAACAAGTTAATTATTGAATATGAGAAAGTTAGAACAAATACAATTAAATAAATTGATTTCTGCTTATGGTGGTGTAGGCAGTATAATAGAAACCAATACAAATGGTTCTCTTATAATTTTACCATATGATCAATGGAGATGTTTTGTGAATGTCAACACAAATCCTATGGAAATAAAGGACAACCGTTTGCTTAGTTATGTTCGTACACATGGATATCCTAATGTTACTAGACTTGTGCCTATACCAGATAATGATTTAAGCAATTCTGTTTATTATGCTAATAATGCAAACATAGGAACAACTGTTTCATCCAAGTATTTTCCTGAATGGTATTATTGTCCACATTGCAGACGTTTGTATAAGTTATCAGAATGGGAATTCCATTGGAATAATACGTTTCCTAACGATAATAGATTCAGAAGACATGTACCGGCATGTTGTTTTTGTAGTAAACAAATTAATGCCAATAGAATAAGTCGTTATCCTTTACTGCAAATACGTTTTGTCATGGCATCTCTTTCTGGAGATATGGAGGATGTGCCTTTCGATAGATTATGGGATAATAATCCTAATGGCGGAGCATGGCAGGTTGGAAATGTTAGAAATAGGGCAACAAATTTGCGCTATAGATCTCGGAGAGGAGATGGAGACGGACTTCAAAACTTATTTATCGAGAATGCAGATACTCATAGAAGGATATATCTTTCACAAATTGAACGAAATTATATAATAAAGAACGGTAATGCTTATAAAATGGTTGTTAGAGGAAGTCAAAGTTTGTATTTCCCTGAAATTGTACGTTCTCTCTATATACCAATGAAGGCTGGTGCTAACATCAATGCCCAAAATACGGATGAATTAGATTTACATGAATTTAGGTATCTGACAAATGATGATAATTTTATTAACAATATGATTGTGAAGGACGATCTTGTTGTAAAAAGAAGGCAGGAACCAACAATGCCATTTATTTCTCGAATAAGTGCTATAGAAAAACTAAAAGAAACTTCGGTGCTGCTGTCATATACCCGTATGGGTAAATATGGTGAACCAAGGCAATGGTATAATGTAGGTCAACAAGCAGAAAGTCAAGGCGAAACGGCTATGTCAAAACGTCCTTTCGGCGATGGATCTTCGCAAGCAGCAATTATGTCTACATATATGCCTGCAGTAGAATCTTATGGAGAAGGAGTACTTTTTGAAGTAGATCTTAATAGTATACAGCCAGATGATTATGAGACTTTTGTACATACTTTTTGTCATATAGTCATGAAAGAAATGGAATTTCAATGTGGTTATCCACTGACATCGTTAAAAGAAAAAATATATATAGACAATGATAATTCTAAAGGTGGCTTTTTGATATATACTATAGCCGGAAGCGAGGGCAGTTATGGCGGTTTGATATCACTTACACAAAACGGAAAAATCATAGACCTGATAAATCGTGGGGCAGAGAGGGCACGTTATTGTCCTAACGATCCGATTTGTAGTTCTGAACATGAGGCGCATTGTTTTGCTTGCTTGGATCTTCCTGAAACTGCATGTATTAAATTTAACGCAAAATTAAACCGTAGGCTGTTCCTTGAGAGATGGTTTAATTCTCGTCCTAATGACTAGTTTTATAATTGAAATTATATGAGGATGGCCATAAGTGTTTCAGCTTATGGCCGTCCTATATATAAGTTATGCCAAAATGGCATGCCATGAATTAAAAGCTAAACTAAAATATATAAGCACTTATTGGTGCTTAAAGAATAAATTTGATGTAAATATTTTATTTTATATATTAGAATATTTGCATGAAAAATTGGTAAAATCATAAATGACGGATTTTTCCATACATCAAGTCTGAAAAGTGTAAATATATCTTAACTGAATAGAGCTTGCCGAAACATCTTGTTAATTTTCTTGAACATATTTGGCTATTAAAAAAAAATCTTGGATATTTTCACTTAGAATAAAAAATGAATATGACATGGCGGAAAAATATTTACACAAAGACGAGAATATGTTTCGACAGACGCTATAGGAAACGGGATGATATTTAGGCATCAGGATATGTCTGAAGAACCTAATAGCATATAATCACGTAGGGACGTTATATTATGACATAACAATAATTCAAGTATGAGAAACTATTGGCCTGATTTTTGTTGGTAAAATGATGCCAACAAGGATCCGACAACAAAAACTGGAACTTGAAATATCCCTTTTAAGATAAATATGTTTAACTCTAAAAACATTTCATATGAAAAAACAATCAAGACCAAAACCAAATATTTTCAAGCCAAGAATATTGTCAATCTTGGATCTTCAAGATATGTTCGCAGAATGTAATATCAGATACTTTGGTGGGTCGTTACCAACACCTTTGCTGAAGTTTATACACAAGAAAAATACCATAGGCTATTGTTATTGTGAATGTGAAGATAACGTTATTACATCTACGAGCATTATGATAAGCGACAGATATAAATATACTGACACTCAACTTCGGAATGTTATGGCTCACGAGATGATACATTATTTTATATTCTATAATGGAATAAAAACGACGTGGAGTCATGGTAAGGAATTTAAGACTATTGCAAAATACATGAACGTTGTATATGGACTGAATATCGGAAAATATGTCGATACAACAGACATGGAAATGGTTGAGAAGGAATCTTTCTTTTCCAGACTGTTCTCAAAGCGGAATGCATGATGTTGTAATTATCAGATTATGACAGAATGACATACACAAAGAATAAACGAATTAATTATAAAATATCATTAGTGTCCAATAAAAATGGACGAG
>ULPD01014327.1_pt1 | contig 16208 bp, 16 predicted proteins | sample 1953161 | NCBI WGS metagenome assembly ULPD01 (sample SAMEA4835619, study PRJEB28245) | human gut metagenome | biome: gut microbiome; material: fecal sample | place: Denmark | collected 2008
TGTTGACTCATCCATATGCAAAGATGTCGCCTCAAGCAATTCGCTATCAGCAGGAACCTCCTCACCGGTATTGAGAATCACGATGTCACCGACAACAATATCCTTACGAGGAATTTGCGTAGTGTTGCCATTGCGAATCACCTCTACAGGCTCGTCGTCGTTCACCTGATTGAGAATCGTGAACTCCTTGTCAGCCTGCAACTCAAAATAGAAGGCAAGCCCCGTTGCGAGAAGGATAGCAACGAAGATTCCTACCGGTTCAAAGAATACGGCTGCGCCCTGTCCGAGTCCGAAGAACTCGTAGCATGATATACCTATTGACAATGCGCCGGCTATCATCAGGATGATGATGAGGGGGTCGCCGAACTTCTCCAAGAACTGTTTCCATAAAGGTTCTTTCTCTGGCGGTGTCAACACGTTGGCACCATTCTTTCTGCGGCTTTCGAGCACCTGGGCATCGGTCAAGCCTGTGTAGTGATGTTTTTGTTCCATATTTTGCTTTACTTAAAATATTTCTGAAGCATTGCTCTGCATTGTACTAAAGTTTCCATTTTGTTGTGGAATCAATTCATAGCTGACACCTTGGTAATTTAATGCCACAGACGAATCTTTAGAATATGATTCGTTAGCTACAAAGCCACCAACATATCCACCTGTCATTTTCTTATGCGGATTCCAACCTTTGCCACCATAGAAAAATACTTGATAAGTACCGTTTGGGACTGAAAAATCATAAGAATCTCCAGCCTCTATGTAAACGTTCCTAACAATATGATTGTTTCTTTTTACGATGACTATTACATCACATTCCGAATTAGCGGACGTTGACACGCTGATTTTTGATTCGTCACCTTCACAAGTGTTATTGTTGTACGGGATGGCACCTGTCTGTAACTTGTTCTCTAAATAAGGATTGTCTGTTTCTGTTTCTGTAGCCGTTGAAGAAGATTCATATGCGTTTTCGTATGTTCTGTTCTCTGGATTTGGTTTTGTGCCACCTCCACATGAACAATATACAATGATTGCCATTACTGCAAATACTGATGAAATTCTTTTCATAGTTGTCACATCTGATTTGTTGTTGCTATTTATTCACTTATCTCTTAGGTACATACACCTTATTCCCACGACTGTTTGTGTAATATTGTCCACCACGAGGACCGGTCTGTATCGTATGGCCGGAACCATAGTTGTACGACTGTGTGGAATAATCTCTTGCTCGACTGCCTGTTGTGCCGTTGTTTGGGTTGTAATTCCCAGAAGTAGAGTAGTTGTCATGGTTAGTACCATTACGTTGTGTCCGAGTGTAGCCGTTTACATAGGTACCATTGCTGCGTGTGTAGCCACTAACAGATGTTGTACTTGGATTTGTACCATAGCTACCATATGTAGATGTAGTGGTATTACGACGGCTATTGCTGCCATAATTGTAGGACTGTGCTACGGAAACCATAGATGTTGCCAACATTGCAACCATTGCGAAGAAAATCTTTTTCATAATCGTTATTTTTTATTGTTTTGTTTCTTTTTATGATGCAAAGGTCTGATGATTTTTGCATAAAATAGGGGATTCCATAATGTTACAATTTACATTCCTCTTTCCGTATATGACTCTCTTGCAATATTACACCCCATATTCTTTGATTTGATAACCAGCTTTTTTAAAGCTGATTTTCTTGCTTTACTTTTTGGCGGTATGTTATTCTCAGCACTTTGTTTTCATTGTCTATTTCTATCTTTCCCAATTTTGAGAATACGCTTTGACCAAGAAGCAATGGGGCTGACTGATTCTTGGCAACAGAGGCCTTTATATCATTGAGGTGTATATCCCCAAGTTTCACGTCACGAAGATTTATTACTGTACCTTCTGTAATGTTGCCGTCGGCAGTCATATAGTTCTGTCTGCCTATAATGTCAGCAGAAGAAAGATAATCGTTCTTTAGCATGAATGTGGCTTCTACTGAGGATATTGAAACATCAGATGCTCCTGTGTCGAAAATAAAATGAAGTGGTAGGTCATTAATAGAACATTTCACCTTGCATACGCTCCCTTCTTTAGTGAATGGTACTTCTTCGGTTTTACTCTCGTACACGGTTTCATCATTATCTTCCGCTATTTCTTGTTGGTGTTTCTTTTCATACTCATCCATGATCGCTTTGTATTCTGCTGTAGAACGTATATTGTTGAGGTCTCTGTCACGTTTGATGTGAGCAAATTTTCTATAGCCATTCTCCAATGCTTTTTGCAAATAAGAAATGGCCTTATCCTTGTCATTCATAATTGAATAAAGGCATGCTGCATCATAGTAGTAGGCTTTGGCATCTTTCTTTAAAGCTTTATCCAGCATTTCTATAGCCTTATTCATATCCCCCAAGTAGTAATAGGCATAGAATGCGCATTCTGGTGCATCTGGGACAGAATCTAAACGGACAGCCTGTTTGAAATCTTCGTCTGCTTTTTTCTTATCACCTTTTTGCAAAAGCAATACACCACGGTTCAAATATTGGTAAGCATCATTGGGTTGAAGAGTGATAGCCATTGTATAGTCTTCAATAGCCTCATCGGTCTTTCCCGAATGATCTTTGAACCAACCTCTTCTATAATAAGGAAAGTATTCTTCGGGATTTTGTGCTATGTAACTGTCCATTACTTTAATAGCCTCTTCTGAGCGTCCTGCATTATCCAGTATATTCGCCTTGAAATACAGATAATTGGTTTTGGTCGAATCTAACACTATCGCTTGGTCGCAATATTCCAGCGCTTTGTCGTAGTCGCCGATTTCATTATAGCAGTTGGATATGCGGTTTGCTGTTTCTTTGTTAGATTCTATTGCCAACGATTCTTTATAAAACGGTATGGCTTTAGCGTATCTGTCTGTTTTCTCATATACTACGCCAAGATCATATGGCCATGAGGACTCTTTAGGCTCTTTCAGTTTCTGAATTTTCAATTTTGCTACAGTTTGGGCAAAAGCCGAGTCGGCAAGTGTCTGAAGTTCATAGAAGGCTTTGTCGTCTTGGTCGATACTTAATGCCGTTATTACATCGTCAATTGCTTCATTGTATTTCTTTAGACCGATATAACTTTCGGCACGGAACGAATAAGCAGACGAGTATGAAGGCTCAAGTTTATTCACATAGTCAAACTGCTTGATGGCATCTTCATATCTCTTTTGAGCATTAGCATTTCTTCCTAATCCCATGTAGCCCATTACGTCTCCTTCTTTCAACGAGATTATTTTTCGATAATCATTATCTGCCAAATCATATTTGTTTTGCTCGTAATATACCTGTGCTCTGGTATTATACAAACGGTCTTCTTCAGGAGTCAATGCTATTGCTTGTGTATAGTCTTTTATAGCCTGAATAGTGTCCTCTAAATTCAGAAAAACACTTGCGCGTGTAGAAAAGGCAAAAGCTTTGTATTCCTTGTCTTTTGATGGAATCTTTTTGACGGCAATGTTTGCTGCGGTCAAGGCGCGTCCATATTCTTCATTATATTTTCTTACTAATGCCACCCACGCAAAGGCATACCCATTGTCTGGATGCTCAGTTATCTCTTTGTTTAGATAGTCAAGAGCTTCTTCCAAATTGTTGTTCTGAATAGCCTCTATGCCACGCGTGTAATTGTAGCTGTCAGGTCGTTTTAAGTTGTCTGCGTATAAGACAGACGAACATGCAATCAAAAAGGATAATAATATTGTTCTCATATAGTCTAAGTTTTGATATAAATACGTTAATAATGCTATTTGTTATTTTCAAATTCTTTTGCTGAAATACTTGGCCCCAATCCACTTTTAAAGTCATTCAATTCTTCCGAAAGCGGTATTAAACTGAGCTATTCTCACTCTCTCAGCTCCTTTTATAGCCATCTCATAATCACATTCTTTGTCTCCCATTTTGCTTGTAACTACAAACAGTTCCAAACTCATTAAAAGAAGAAAGAATATGAAATAGAATGCACCAGCAACCCATCTGTTTGTGATTATAGACACCATAGCCTCAAGTTCTTCGAGAAAACCTACATTGGCTTTACACTCTTTACGAGTGTCTTCCTCTACCGTCAATTTCTTTTTGGACCATTCTTTCTCCTGTTCAACAAGCTGTTTTATTTTCTCGTTATTTGCATTCACAACATCTTGCTTGGGATTGGCCACCTGATTTGTTGTTACAGATGGATTGTTTACTGTTTTTATCCGTCCGTCAACCACCAGTTTCTCCTGGCTATTTGTTACAGAACGCTGAATTATCCAAGGATTAGCATTTATGTCGGCTTGAAGAATTGAGTTCAATTTATCTAATGAATCCTTTTCTGCATTTATTGCAGTCAGTTTTCCATCAATAATACCCACTCTCTTTTGTGTCAAGGTTGCCGTCTGTAACTCTATGGTGTCAGCCATCTGCTTGTCAATGTCTTTGCCAAACATTGTTTGGTCGAAAATTGTAGAGCCGACAACAGCCATGATAATAGCTATCACAAATCTAAAAGATGCAAGCATTTTTGTTGGATGTATTGGCAATAGGGCAAATATAAATAAAGTAACGCCTATTATACAAAAGAAGATAATATCATCTTCTGATGTCTCTTGGTAACAGAAATATCCTAAAAAGCTATTCATCGCCAAAAATATGAGCAATGATAAAGACATACTATATTGTGGTATGACTATCCATTCAAAATCAGGATAACACTTTTTGGCTTGTTTCCTAATAAAGAATGTAATCATCTTTTTACTTGAAGGATAGCATATCCCTGATAAAACAACAGAACATGCAAAATAGCCCCATCCTACAGGTGTAAGATGGGACATATGCATAATGAGTTGTGCTAACGCTCTACCTTTTGACATTTACTAATGTTTTGTATGAAAACTTTTTATTCGGAAAAGATATTCCGTCCTTTTGGATCAAAGCCATATTCGTTTTCACATTCATTGCCGTCACCAAACATCATCCATAACCCATAGAATGGAATAATTTGATAAAATCCAGAATTATCTCTATCATGACAGCGTTTTGCTCCCTGCGCCCAAAGAAACCAATAAAGTGGAATTAGGGATATCAATAAAAATATTGCTCCAAGTGTTGTATCTGTGATTATATCTGTGAACTGTTCAATGACACTGATATAGATATACACAATAATGAGAGAAAGAAAATATTCCAATCTTCGTATACGTCCACGGAAAGAGAATGGATGACTAAACATTCTTTGCTTTACATGAGGTTTACAAAAAGTCATTACATATGAAACTTCATCATCAGAAAGTCCTCGTTTCAACAAGTCTTCCTTTAATTCTTCTTCCGTATAGTTGACTTGAGCTTTAACATAATCAATGTACTTACCCAAGTCCTTGCTTTCTTTTTCTAAATCTATTGCCATAATACTAATTATTTACAAGTTGAACAACAATTAATCTTCCTCCTTGCCCTTTATCAAGTAGGATTTGTCTGCCATCTGTGAGTGGTACATATTGCCCTATAGCTATAGGCTTTTTGTCTGTAGCATCATACATATCTGGCAGACGACGATTGATTAGTATCCACTGTCCATTGAAGAAATGGAAATCGCCAACTGGTTTTTTATCCGCATCACTCGTTTTCTCGTTGCAAGGAACAAGGTTGTTAGAATGCCATTTGTATAGTGTCTGTTTGTCGTACACCATCAAACGATAATTCTCAGAGATATACTTGCCATGTGAGGGGGCATAGTAGAAATTGAGAATAGGCAATTGTCCCTTATACTCTGTTCCACAGAACGGACAACGTGGCTTGGTCGTATTGTCAAATACATACCAATGCGCCTCGCATTTAGGATTCTGACATGGTTGCACCAAGTCACAAGTCTTTACCAAAGCCTCCTCCCACTGTAGGGCAGTTGGGCGAGCTGACGGATTATGCAAACCGTCGATAAAAGCCTTGTCGAATAATTCCTTCAAATAAGGGCCACATATTGTGTAAGGCATCTTTGATGGATCACCCTGTGGCAACTGTGATTTTGCCAACTGGTCAACCTTTACTTTATTTGTTTTGTCTGTAGGATGCTCAATGAATAGAGCCTTCGAACCATAACGCATATCATCATCTTTCTGTGGATCGTCAACATCCCACACTTTACCTCCGTCTAATGGATGGCGGTTAAGCAGAAATGTATATATAAGGACGGCAAGTGCGTGTCGGTCTGTTTCTATCTTAGGCAAATTCTTTTTCGGATCATCAATTTTTAGTGCCTTTGTAGCAAGAACTTCTGGGGCTATGAAACCTGGAGTGCCTACCACCTCTGGCGGAAATTTGTGAGGCACCACAAGTCCATCGCAGTCTATTATACAGGCATTGCCACTTAATGGATCAACCAATACATTGTTATACGACAAGTCAGAATGTGCAAGACCTGCAGCATGAAGACGACGCATGGCACGTGCTATTTTCAAGCACATGTGCAATCTGTCTAAGAATGAACCTTTCTGGTTTGCTGGAACAAAACGGTTAATAAGTTTGGCTGACGAAAACCACTTTCCGTTTTTCTCCTGACCATTCTTTATAAATGGCCAAGAGTCAGCAACTCCACTGAAAAAGAACTTCTTGTCATAGAAAGGCATAACGATACCTGTCAAGCCTTTCCATTCAACAATATTTGTAGGCCATGCGAAGAAAGCGCCCCAATAGTGTCCTACAGCATCATTGGTGAAAATACGATTTCTATGGACGTTCACAATATCGTTGATTCTGGCTTTGTCGTTAGCGTTTATTGGCTTTCGGTAAAAAGCCACGACATACGTCTTGTCCGTAGAGAAATACACGTCCTTGACACCACCTTGGGCCTTGATTTCGTCATAGAACTCTACGGTGCTGCCGTCTTGCGCTTTTAATGTTATTTTATTTGCCATAGCCTATTCATTTTGTTGTTCCTCAGGTTCTTGTTCCAAAGTTTGATCTTCTGTTGTGTTCTTCTCGGTAAGATTATCATCTTCTCCCTCATAAAGAATAGCAATAGTACGGTCATCATGATTGCCAGGTGCCCAGAAATCGAGCCAATCAAGTAATTGGTCTTTCGATGCTTCATTGTCATCTGTCAGATCAACACCATTTTCCTTCAAATCATCCCATAACGCATCCCACTTATCAGGATTGTTGAGATTTGCATCAGTTTCAAATTTCGGGTCACTGACTCCGTCACTCATTAAGAATAACGCAGTAAAGTCATCTACGATATAGAAGCGAAGACGCTGATACAGGGCTGTCGCATCTTTAAATATTTCTGGCATTGTCAGGAAACGGGTTTGTCCTGCATATTCTCCCTCGTCGGGTACACCAAGTATTTTTGCAGTATGAGCATTTCTGTCATACAAACAGATTGCGCCATCGCCAACCCAGAATGAGGCTACAAACCAGCCGAAGCTGAACTTCTTGCAAATGGTCAACAAAAGAGTTGTGGCATAATACTTTATGGGCTGTTTTTTCAGAGCAGCTTCAGCCTGTATTGCTTTGTGCGCTTTGAAAGCTGCAGTTCCTACAATATCATAAATATAATTGCCAACAGTCTTACGGGCTTCTTCCTCTGACGAATCTTGCAAGTTTCCATAACCACTTATTGCATCCTCAAAAGCCTTGCTCTGTCCGAGCTTAGACATACAGTGGCTTACCGCTTCATCGCAAGCAATCGTTGAACCTTGACGTGAGTATTTAGCAGAACCTGCTCCATCGGCAACAGCCATGATATACCATCCGTTGTCCATGTGCTCCATACGGAAATGGTCGTCACGCGGTTTCCCCTCCTGCGCATGGCTTCGCCCACGTTTGCTTGCTGCAACAATATCTTTCTGTGGAGTGCCGTCTGCCAAGGCCTCAACCTTTACATATTCCACCTGCGTGTCGTCATTCTTATATTTAGGTTCAGGCATATTATCCCAATCAACAGGCAGGTTTTTCCAAAGTTTACGTGGGTCTTGATTTATAACAAAAGGTATTTTATGCTCCAATGTCGGACAATCTTCTGACATTTCAATGTCACCAATGAATTTATAACATAACGTAAGCTCAAAAGTGGATTCTGCAACAGCACCATTCTTTCGGAATGCTTCCAGAGATGGAGTTCCTGTGATTGCAAAACTTTTGCCGTCAGGAGCTATAGTAAGTTTTACTCCATGTTCCTCTTTAGTTAATCCTTTAACATCCACAAGTTTAAGCTCGACGTTGGAAAACAGGTCGGAGTTAATCGTGGGCATTGATACTGTCTGATTGTATTCTATGTTTTCTTTGGCGTTTGGTATATTGAGATTCCATTTCAATTCACCATTAACCATCTTTATCTTGTCCATAATGTGTTCTTTATATTGGTCCCATAATTTATCCGACAAGAATTTAAGGAACGATTCCGCTTTCTTGTCTTCCTGGTTTCCTATGAAAATTTGTAATGCTTTTTCTAATGTCATAATACTTTAACCTCTACCTCTTGTTATGTCCATACCACCTTCCGCAATTTCGCCGAGAGAGCCTTCCATTCCACACCAAGGACAGGCTGTAGTCTGTCCGTCAGAGCACATGATGTTTCCACATTCACAAACAACAACACCGAGCTGAGCACCACAGCAAGGACATGTCGGCACGCCACGGAGTGACATTGTATTGATGTGACGGTTTGACTTGCCATCGCTCAAACTGTTGTATGTTTCTTCATCCACTGGATAAGCACCCACAAGTTTGAAGTCTGTGGCTTTCATGTCAATAGATTCTAAACCTTCTATATATGACAAATGTTTAGCATACTTCACAAGGTAAGTCTTCTTTGTATTAGAGCATTTACCTAAAAGGACGGTAAAGTTCTCGTCTACCACACATGGCTTAGAGGTATCTACCTTTTCGAGATTGATACCAGTTGTTGGTGCTAACGCCACGCTATCATCGCCCATGTCGGTGACAGACACACTTGTTGCCTGAATGGAAGCAGTCACCCATTTAAAGAATGCTTTGAAAGACATCTCATCCGTATTGTTTAGTCGGAGAACATTGTCAGAAATCAGTCCCAATAACTGAGTGTTGACATTATTTCCTATAGAAATAGCTACGATATTTGCCTTACGACGATATTTATTGTTCCATCTTGCAAAGGCTGCTGAAGGATTGTCGGTCGGTGTGCCATCTGTAAAAAGGAATATGATAGGTTTCCAATCTCCTTTACGCTCTTCTGTTGTCTTCACTACATTTTTGTCAATATCATCCATCAGAAAGTCAAGAGCGCTGCCAAGGGAAGTTCCGCCGCCAATAGGAAATGTTGGTGGATAGAACTTGTATAGTTCTGTCAAAGGCGACAGGCTCTTTGCTTTGCCTGCAAATGCAATCACAGAAATGAAAGCCGTTTCAAGGGCGTAAGGGTCAGTGCGCAGTTCTTGCACGATTTGGCGCATGCCGTTCTCTACTTGCTGAATGGGTTCTCCTACCATTGACTCTGACACGTCAACGAGGAAATAGATTGGTAATCGTCTCATGTTCTTAGTTTTTAATTTGTTGTTTTTAATCCTTCTACATATTTTAATTCCCCAATGGCAAAGTCTCGACAAAGAGGGTCGTTTGTTAATGCCTGCAGCAAGCTCTCAGCTTCCTCTAAGCGTCTTCGCTCAATCAGTACGTATGCCTTTCGTCTCTTCAAGAAAGCCATATATTCATTCCAATGTTGGACCAAATTTTCATCTGTTGGCTTTGGAAAATGAGAAAAAGCATAGTCTATAACACCTAAACTTCGAGAATCTTGCAAATTCACAAGTCCATTAATATACTCCGTCACATAGGGCGCATTTAAATTTTTACTTGCAATTTCTAAATAGCATACAGCTTCTTCAAGTTTTCCCAAATCCATTAAATTCCATCCAATTTCATATGCACATTCGTAAAACAAATCAAGCATGTGATTATCAGCAGAAGTTTTTTCCCTATCTAACATTGGCAATATGTTACGCCAACCACACATGGCCATTTTATAAGCCTCAACCGTTAGATGGTGTTCCCTTAACCATTCTGCATAATCAATACAACTTTTTACATCATCTATTGATTTGCTAAATGCTAATCCAGAATTCGAACTTAGAATAATTGTAAAATTCTCTGGTTTATTATTTGCTTCTAAATCTTTTTTATCATCATTCGTTTCAAAATTACAACTCACAATATCAACTTTTATAAATTGCATTCCATCTTCAGAAACAATGTCATGTGTTGAAATTATTAGAGGAGCATCAAAGCATAATCTTGATTTATCATTGACATTAGAATGAGAGTGAGAACGACTAAAAACAAAGATTTTATTTCTTGCCTCGTTCTTATTTAATTGGAGCCCCAATGCCTCTTCAGGGTCTGTTGGTGTTTTTATATGTTCTCCTAAAGCAATGTCATACTGTGTTACCTCACATTTTATATTTTCAATGTCAATATCAAGTAGCAACTTCAACAAATAGCCTATGGTGATAGTATTGTCACAGCTATCAACACATTTATACTGTTGTTCTTTAATCTCATTATAGAATTGTGTTTCTGCTATCTTATAATCATTTTCAAAAGATTTGTTTCCTAATGCTGCTTGTTTAAAGAAATATGTAGATTTAGCATATCTCCCAAGACGTAACGAAATATTACCTAAATCATGGCATACTTCACAATAGGCATTTTTTGTTGGTTTATCGTCATGTGAATAGCATTCATGTTTTAAATATCTGTAAGCACGTAAATCTATTGTATAAGCATCATAAAAACGTTCTTGGGAAAGCAACCATTTGCCATAAGGTATATAATTAGCATATTCAAATTCATGCAATCCGTTCATGTATGCTTGTTCTACATGAGAAAATGAATAGTCCTTATTATTTAATTTCTCACCAATACGTTTCTCTATTATTTTATATTGAGCAAGTAATTCACCATTACTTTGCTCGCTATAAGCCAACATAAAACTATTCACATAAGCTCGATTTACATTAGGTGCAGTTGAAATATTTGGACACACAAGGTTTCCTCTTGATGTTTCTGCTGGCATCATTATCGTCATACGGAGATATTTCTCCGTTGTGCCACCACAACGTCCATTGATGACAACAATACAATTACGCATGTTTATCTTTATCAACAGTATTGTTGTGTTATCAGGCAGATTAACATAATGACCATCTGCATCTTTATTCTTCAAGACACAACTCCAAATGTCAAAATTCCAAATGGATTTCTGATTTTTGATTGTTATATTGTTTTTATCACTTCCATGAGACAGTGTTGCATATTCACAAACTTCCATAGATATGACATTCTGTTCATTCATATTGAATAACATAGATAAAATTGTACCTAATGTTATTCTATTTTCTTTTGTCGAACGTTCAAACCTTATAGGCTGATGTCGGCAAACAGATTCATGGCGAACAAACATTTGCATCATCATATCTTCGAAATCCAAGAAGTTCACCTCCCCATTGATACTCTTATCGTTTGTAGAATTCTGAGAAGAAGTTTCATCCTTTTGTTCTTTATGGGTGTTCTTTTTTGAAAATAATCCAAATAACATATTTCACTTCAATTTATTGATTGACAATCATTGGAATCGGGCTCAGATACACTTTTCCAGGTCCCGTTATCTTCATCAAGCTCAGTCCTTCGCCTCTTAGCACATTGCCAAATGACCAACCAGCTTGTATTTGTGAAGTTTGAAAGCCTTGCAAAGCAATGATATGGTTTTCGTCCACTTCTATGGTTTCGCCATTTGCCAATATCCTTTCGATAGGCGAACCAAGTGAATCAAGAAACACGGTGGCCTTTCCGTCCACTTTTTGGAAAAGACCTACACCACCTAATAATCCTTGCAGATTGAGGTTAAGATTTAGTCTTACCTTATTAGTAGACCCAACATAATGTCCACGACGGCAAATAAAGTTCTCGTCCTGCAAACGTATTGGTACAAGCGCACACATACTACCCGATAACACCATTTTCCTGTCTGTGTTGGTTAGGTTATAGAAATGTATAATCAACACCGATTCGCCAGAAAGTGCTGAGCGCAACACCCCGCTAATCAGATTGCCGAGTCCGCTTCCCGAGCCACCACCATTCCACTCTGCATCACGTTGCAGAGCCTCGTCAACATAGACAATACTGCCACGTTCTGCATAGAAAGATTCTCCTGGTGAAAGTGTCACTTCAAGAGTCTTGTATTCATAACCTACAATCTTGCAATTCATAACTAATCATCAAATCCTACAGCGTCTCTGAAATCAAAAGTACTCAATGGTAAGCCCTGAAGGACTACATGAGAATATATTTCTTCCGTCAAATCGCATCCATTTAACAGATTGCGACCATAAAGGGATAATAAAGTTAATGTGTGTCTTGTATTAAGCCATCCCAACAATATTGTTGAAAGAAACGGTATCCATCTTCTCGGATTATCTTGCTGTCTTAATATATGAATTTTTCCGACTCCAGAAACAATCAAGAAGCAGTATGGATACACTACGAGTCTGTATCCTGCATCTACAATTGATTTAATTTCTTGATATTCATTTGTCATCATATTACTACATTGACTTCTATTGGTGGCGGTGGTAGTTCCACGCTATCAGTTACTCCCATCGTACGACCACCTTGCTGAACATTGATGGTCACCCATTGGAAGAATTTCTTGAACGTGCTGCTGTCCATCGTATCGAGTGTGAACACGTTGTCTGTGAGTTTTTTCAATGGCTCTGTCTTGGCTTTTGGCCCGGCTGCACAAGCCACAATGTTGGTGAATTGATGGCGTTTGACATTCTTGATAGCTTCTTCATACACCATTAAATCTGCGGGCTTTCCGTCTGTCATCAGAAACAACAACGGCATCCAATCGCCTTTCTGTTCTCTGCTTCCCATGTTTACTTCCTTATCATAACAGTTGCACAACATATTTAAGGCAGCTCCAGTATGTGTGGGTCCTGAGTCGGGACATTCTATGTTTGGTAGTTGCAGATTTTCGAGTTCAGTCAAAGGCAAAATTTGTTTCACGTCCTTGTCATATGTAATGATGCTTATACAGGCGGTTTCTAAAGCATACGGATCTAAACGCAGAGAGGCTATCATATCTGACAGACCGACCTTGACGGATTCTATCGGTTCTCCTTTCATGGAGCCGGACGTATCTATTAATATGTAGACTGGTAATCTTCTACTCATAAATATTGTTTTTATGAATATCGGGTGATGTCATAAGTGCAGACACCACCCGACAATGTTTTATCGATGTTTTATACCACAATGTTCACCTCTGGTGGTGGAGGGGGAAGTTCACTCATTGTTGTGGCTTCTGTTGCTGTTTCTTCTACAGATTTGCTGCTTGTGCTGATAGAAGCAGATACCCACTTGAAGAAAGCCTTGATTGTGGCACTGTCAGCAGTGTCAAGCTGAACCACATTCTCGGTGATTTGCTTCAGTGTGTTGGTGTTGGCACCTTGTCCTGCAGCACAGGCTACGGCCATGCCACATTTACGCTTCTTGAACTCGTCAAGACCCTTGGTCATTGAGTCGGTAGGTTCACCATCAGTCATGATAAACACCAATGGTCGCCAATCACCCTTTACCTCAGCCGTTGTCTTGGTAATCTCTGTATCAATTTTCTGAGACAGAAGTTCCAAAGCTCCTCCCAATGCAGTGCAACCACTTGCGTCGATGTTTGGCTGCTGGAAAGCTGCAAGCTCTGTAAGCGGAGTGATCTGCTGCGCAGTACTATTGAATGTTATGATACTGATGTATGCAGTTTCGAGAGCATACGGGTCGCTACGTAATGTGGAGATAAGCGTTTGTACGCCATTCTTCACAGCCTCAATAGGCTCGCCATACATTGAGCCACTTGTATCGAGGAGTAGATATACGGGAAGTCTTCTCATGTCTATTTTGTATATGAATCTAATATTTTCTTGATTGTCAAGCACAGATTGGAGTTACGCATAATTCCGTCAGAATGATTAAAAGCATCACCAATTGCTGCAAATTTCCAGTCACCATTATGGCGATACAATTTTCCAAGCAATAAGGCATTTTTCCCTACAAACTGAGGCTCTTTTGCAACATCATAACTTGCAAATACATTTGTAACTCGCTTTATGTCTGTTTGTGTACCTTCATATTCGCACATACGAATTGCTGCATATGGAACTTTGTTAAAGTCAATACCTGCAGGATCAAATATATCAAGAAAAAAGAATATCTGATCTATCACAGGATTTACTCTTAACAAGTCTACGGTAATAATCTCATTGTCAAGTCCATCATCTCCACCTTTATCACCTTCTGTGTCATCTGGTGTGTGATACATCGATTTGTCTTTGGACCAGTCTGAGCCTAAAGGAAGACCTGGTAGTATTTTGGAAAATATATTTGGATATATCCTTCCATTATATAATGGAGAATACAGGGTGTCCACCAAATTACCATTAGAATCAACCATTACACAACTAAGGTCAATGTCAAGGTCTATTTCCTCATCTCCCCAATGAGTCTTACGACCGAACCCAAGAAAACCTTCATTGTCTACTATTTCTATCTTTCGGCCTGTTTTGAGTGCTCCCCAATTGCAACCAACCATAAAGCGTGAAAGCCTTGCACCTGTCGACTTTTCGAGATTGATGCGCTGTCCTTTTTCGAGTCTTATAGCCATATCATTAAGTTTTAAGTTAATCTTTACTGCCTGGTGAATAGTTAAATCCCCAGCCATACACCTTATCACAGTCACTATGACTATCATGGAAAGTGACAAGTTTCTTTACTGTAATAGAGTTGTCCGTTCCGAAGTCGAGTTGGGCTATAGCACAAAATTTTTTGTTGTTACTTTGTTGTCCCATTTCCACAACCACATCTTCACTGCCAGGTACCTTTACTTTTACCACGGCATTTGTTTCTGACCATTTTGCCACGCCTTCATAAATAAATGTATATATAATTATACGCTTTATTTGGTTAGCGCCATTCGGGTTAACAAGTATTGTTTCGCCAGATGAAGATCCTCCGCCACGGTCATCTCCTTGATGCCAAATATAAGGTGCTTGGTCGTAACAACCCTGTCGTGTTGCATGGTGACGGTCACCTCCACGTCCATGTGAGAACTGTAATCCGTCTATCAGCATCTTCTTGCCGTCGCGCATTTCGTAGAAGCAGCCAAGATCCAAGTCCACTGCATTGCCGAATAAATTTTTAAGAAAACCTCCTTTGTTCCAGTCAAGATTGATGACAATCTCGCCTGCCAGAGGTCTTCCGCTCGGCTTCTCAAGATTAATCCGATGGGTGTCTCCACCTTTTTCAAGAATTATAGCCATAATTACATAAATTTAGATGCATACTTACGGCAAATAGGCTCCAAGCCATCTTTATGAGCTTCGCCTACCGCTTGGAATTTCCACTCTGTGCCACGGCGGTACAAACGTCCGAATTCAACACCTTTGTCCGTAGAGAAATCTTCATCAAGGTCGTAACGGCATATTACTTCGCCATTTACAGCGTTCTTTATCTGTATATAAGCATCACGAACCTGACCGAAATTGTATTTCATTCGTGGAGAGTTATGAGGGTCATTTGCGTCTGACGGACTCCAATAGATGCTTGCAGTGAAAAGAATTTCATTAATATGAGAAGATGTTTTGGTCAAATCAACTTCTATTTCTTCATATCCTTCACCTGTATCATTGTCGTCATCTCCGGGGTCGTCTATAGAACCAAGTACGCTTTTATCTACAGAAATAGGGCGCATAACAGCATTGCCTTTTTCATCGTAAAGTGGTTCCCCGTTCTCATTTAATGCCTGTACTTGATTGCCAGATCCATAGAAGACGAAATCATATTCGTTCTCTATCTGTCCGTTACTTCCCAACAAAAATGTTGAGGCATCCAGGTCGTATGCGGGATCAGCACTGGGATTCACTTTCCAACCCATCTCTACTTTCAAATGAGTCAGTCCGGCTTCTATCTCCACTCGCTGTCCTTTTATTAAGTTGATAGCCATAAGCGATTATGCGAATTGTTTTGCGTATTTGTTTACAAGAGCTTGCAGGCCGCCTTTATTACCGTTACCGATAGCCTCAAACTTCCATTCACCATTATGACGATATAGACGACCAAACTCGACTGCTGTCTCTATAGAGAAATCTTCGTCCAAATCATATCGGGCAATTTCTGTATCGATCGCGAGAGTCAGCTGCACAATATCACCC
>ULPD01018334.1_pt1 | contig 16140 bp, 9 predicted proteins | sample 1953161 | NCBI WGS metagenome assembly ULPD01 (sample SAMEA4835619, study PRJEB28245) | human gut metagenome | biome: gut microbiome; material: fecal sample | place: Denmark | collected 2008
GCCCAACAAGCGACGTGATACAGCGCATAAAGTATCAGAGCAGCACGGACAACATGATGTATCAGACTTACATGAACGTGTCTAACAGCCTGAGCACCGGTCTTGAACTTGTATTGAAGAACAAGATCTGCCGAATACTCGACCTCACAACAACGGCTAACGCCTACTACTACAAGCTGGACGGCTTTACATACAACATTGACGGACAGACCATCACGGGCGAGAGCAACAACAACTTTACATGGAACGCGCGTATGCAGGCTTCGCTGATGCTGCCCTGGGACATATCTCTGCAGCTGTCGGGACGCTACCGCGCACGCCAGGTGATAACACAGGGATACCGCAAGGCCAACTTCAGCATGGACTTAGGTCTGCGCAAGACTTTCCTGAACAAGAAACTGACGCTCGCCATCAACTGCCGCGACCTGCTCAACACACGTAAGTTTGAGAACTACACAAGCTCAGACACCTTTACACGCTACCAGAAGAACTGGCGAAGCGGACGCACCGTGAACCTCTCGCTGACATGGAACTTCGGCAACATGAAGGCCAAGGCTCCAAAGAAGAAGGTCAACAACAGCGCCAACGAGGACTCTGAGAACATGAACGGCATGGACAACGGATACGAATAGACCATACTAACAGTTAATTTAAGTTTTTGTAATAACAATCTCCAGTCAACGGCCTGCAGGCAAGCCGCCCCCAAAGGGCACAATGCCGCAGGCCGCTTTTTTGTTATCCAACAAATAAATACTATCAGACAAAATTACGATAAGGAGCAGAATAATATATAAGCAATGCACATACAAACAAAAAAAGACGCATGCGCCAATGTTATGGTGCATGCGTCTTTTTTATTCTATTATTATTTTCTATATCATAAACTCCTATTCAATAGAATGGCTTTAACTGCCAAATACTGAACCGGAATCATCTAAATCAGCATACCACGCTGCCCGGCTTAACGTCGGCAGAAGTAGTTATAACGCTCAGAGAGCCGTCGAAGTCCTCGGCAGAGAGAATCATGCCCTGGCTCTCGATGCCCTTCAGCTTGCGCGGAGCAAGGTTGGCGATGAAGCAGACACGCTTGCCTACAAGGTCTTCGGGCTTGTAGAACTTGGCAATGCCGCTGACAATGGTGCGGTCCTGACCGCTTCCGTCGTCGATGGTAAACTTGAGCAGTTTGTCGGCTTTCTTCACTTTCTCGCATGCCTTGATAAAGCCTACACGGATGTCGAGCTTCTCAAAGTCCTCGAAAGGTATGTTAGGCTTAATCTCCTTGGCCTTATAGTTAGCCTCGGCGTTGGCCTTCTTGGTGTCCTCGAGCTTCTTGAGCTGATACTCTATTACGTCGTCGTCAATCTTCTCGAAGAGCAGCTCAGGCTCTGCAAGCTGATGTCCGGCCTCGAGCAGGTCGGTAGAGCCAAGCTGATTCCAGTCGAACTCGTCGATGTTGATCATCTTTCTGAGCTTAGCACTGCTGAAAGGCAGGAACGGCTCGAAGGCTATTGCCAGGTTGGCAACAAGCTGGAGAGATATGTTGAGGATTGTCTCCACGCGCTTCATGTCGGTCTTTGCAACCTTCCAAGGCTCACAGTCGGCGATGTATTTGTTACCTATGCGCGCAAGGTTCATGGCCTCTTTGAGGGCGTCGCGGAACTTAAAGTTGTCGAGCAGGCGCTCAACGTTTGCCTTAACGTCCTTAAACTCAGTGATGGTCTGCTTGTCGATGTCCTGCAGTTCGCCGCATGCCGGAACAACGCCGTTCCAGTATTTCTTTGTAAGCTGCAGTGCACGGTTGACGAAGTTGCCGTAGATGCCCACCAGCTCGCTGTTGTTGCGCTCCTGGAAGTCTTTCCATGTAAAGTTGTTGTCCTTAGTCTCAGGCGCATTGGCTGTCAGCACATAGCGCAGCACATCCTGTTTGCCGGGCAGGTCCTCGAGATACTCGTGAAGCCATACAGCCCAGTTGCGTGATGTAGATATCTTGTCGTTCTCAAGGTTGAGGAACTCGTTTGCCGGAACGTTGTCGGGCAGGATGTAGCCTCCGTGAGCCTTAAGCATGGTCGGGAAAATAAGACAGTGGAACACGATGTTGTCCTTGCCGATGAAGTGAACGAGGCGTGTCTCGGGATCTTTCCACCATTTCTCCCAGTCGTCGGGCATCAGTTCCTTGGTGTTAGAGATATATCCGATAGGCGCGTCGAACCACACGTAGAGCACCTTGCCCTCAGCTCCCTCAACAGGAACGGGTATACCCCAGTCGAGGTCGCGTGTCATTGCGCGCGGCTGAAGGTCGAGGTCGAGCCACGACTTGCACTGTCCGTAAACGTTAGGACGCCACTCCTTGTGTCCTTCGAGTATCCACTTCTTGAGCCAGTCCTGATACTCGTTGAGGGGCAGATACCAGTTTTTGGTCTCCTTCAGCACCGGCTTAGAGCCGCTGATGGCGCTTACAGGATTGATAAGCTCTGTGGGGTCGAGGTCTGATCCGCACTTCTCGCACTGGTCGCCATAGGCCTTCGGGTTGTGGCAGTGAGGGCACTCGCCTGTTATGTAGCGGTCGGCGAGGAACTGATGTGCCTCCTCGTCGTAATACTGCATTGAGGTTTTCTCTACGAGCTTGCCTTCTTCATAAAGTTTCTTGAAGAAGTCTGAAGCCACCTTTGAGTGGGTTTCAGAAGTTGTGCGGCTGTAGATGTCGAACGAGATGCCGAAGTCGGCAAAGCTCTTCTTGATCATTGCGTGGTAGCGGTCTACAACCTGCTGCGGAGTTATGCCTTCTTTCTTGGCACGGATGGTGATGGGCACACCGTGCTCGTCGCTTCCGCAGATGAATCTTACGTCTTGTTTTTTAAGTCTGAGATAGCGCACATAGATGTCAGCCGGCACATATACTCCGGCCAGGTGGCCGATGTGCACGCCGCCGTTGGCGTATGGCAGGGCGGCGGTTACGGTGGTGCGCTTGAAATGCTTTTCTTCCATATATGTTTATAATATTCTTTCTCTTTTGAACGGCAAAATTAATATAAATCGGGCGGAATACAAAACGAAAACGCTTTTTTCGTGGAATGTGCAACCGCCTGACCGCCTTGCGGCCTGCATAAGGGGCTGAACAACAAGGCCTAAGAGGCGCCCTTAAGGCGGCGTCAGTGAGTGGCCTTATACCAGTTGGTGTTCTTCACGTCGGCAGCCATGGAGTTCTCGCTCGGCTCCGAGGTTGTTATGCCTGAATATGCGTGTATGTCCACCACGCCGCAATATGCCGAATAATACTGGTCGGTGTGTACGGCATAGGGCACGGCGCGCGCAAGGCGGGCCTTAAACTCGGCCAAGAGGGCTTCGTCGGGACAAAGATGCTCAACATAGTCGCCAAGGTCGAAGAACAGCACGGGCGTATAGCCGTCCATGCGCTGTAGGCCGTCGAGTTGAGAGGCGTCGAACTTATAGCGGCTGTTTATCTCTTTCATAATCTCCGCCAGGGCATCAATCTGACTGCAGTCGGTTATGCCGAGCGTGCCGTAAGGATAAACGTAGCTTGAATAGAAATCATAGAATCCCTGCGCAATGCTCTGATAGTCGGGCTTGCCCAGCAGGCTTGCGCCAATCATGGCATAGGGCATTCCGTAGGCCATAATCTCCGTCGGACAGGCTATTATGTGGTCGGTTACGTGACGCAGGTCATATGCCACCTCGACCGACGACATGTAGCAGTCGTCAAAGAGAATAAACTCCATGTCGAGTCCGGCTGCGTTCAGCGCGTCGGCAAGCGTAGATATGTCAGTCTGATAATTGCTCGTGATGCCGCCGAAATAGCGCGTCATGGCATAGCCCTTGTCGGCACTATAGTGAGGCACGAATGCCGGCGAGAGGCGCATGGCCTTGCTTTGGCTCTCAACGGGCACCCACCCCATGCCGTGGCAGCCTATAATCATGGAGTAGACATCGGCCGGAGCAAAGCTTTTCATGTCGTTGAATATGCCCGTAAGTCCCGCCACCGTGGTGAACGACGGGTTCTCATAAGTCTTCAGTTCGGTGCGCGTGCATTTTCCGTCCTTGCAGGTTATCTCGAACATCTCGGCCTCGCTCGAACTTGTGGATATGAACACCACCACGCGCTCGTTGTCAAGTCCCCGGTTGCTTATGGCCTCCTCCATGTCCTCGATGTTGGTCTTGAACGCCTCGGTGAGGTTGGTTGACCAAGGATAATACATGAACAGAGTTTTCTGTCTCGACACAGTGTCGGGCTCGTCGCTGTCGTCATGACACGACGACAAGGATATTGCGCCTACTGCAACAATCAGTGCAAACGTGAATCTGCATAAAAAAGTTACGGCTGAATATTGTTTCATAACTTGATTTTTTCGGATTAAACAGAATATTGTGTGTTACAACGGATTACACACATTAAAGGCAACCGCGGCAACGACTGCAAAACTAATAAAATTTTTTGATTTTCTGAATGTCGCCCTGCAATTTTTTGACAACCTGACTCACTACAGCAAAATATATGCCGGCGCACGGCTTTGAGGCATCAGCAGACCGACGGAAACGCCGTTCATAACCGCCTTCATAACACATTGATACTCAATGCGTTGCAAAAGGCCGTCTTTTAGGCTGCAAAAGGTGCCCTTTTAGCGTGTAAAAGGTGGCCTTTCAGAGGCTAAAAGGCCACCTTTTGGAAAACGTCCGCCCACAGCCCGTAAGCCAAAACATCACACATAATCATAAAAAAAGAAAATAATTCGACATTTATTCGTTTATTTATGGGCTTTTGTCTATCTTTGTTGAGATTTTTTTGAAGATGTTATAAAACAAGAAGTTTTTTATTAGATGAACGTAATTACGAAAACAGTTTCACTGCCTGATGGCAGAACCATCAGCATTGAAACCGGGAAAGTGGCAAAGCAGGCCGACGGCTCATGCGTACTGCGCATGGGAAACACCGTACTTCTGGCCACTGTTTGTGCCGCAAAAGATGCAGTTCCCGGAACAGATTTTATGCCTTTGCAGGTTGAGTACAGAGAACAGTATGCCGCAGCCGGACGTTTTCCGGGCGGATTCACAAAGCGCGAAGGCAAAGCAACCGATAACGAAATCCTTACATGCCGTTTGGTAGACCGCGCGTTGCGCCCTCTCTTCCCGTCAGACTTCCATGCAGAGGTTTACGTTAACGTAATCCTTTTCTCGGCCGACGGTGTTGACCAGCCCGACGCATTGGCAGGTTTCGCTGCCTCATGTGCCCTGGCATGCTCAGATATTCCGTTTGAATGCCCTATCTCTGAAGTGCGCGTAGCACGTATTAATGGCGAATATGTAATCGATCCGACATTCGAACAGATGAAAAACGCCGACATGGACATCATGGTTGGTGCCTCTAAAGAGAACATCATGATGGTTGAAGGCGAGATGAACGAAGTTTCAGAGCAAGACCTGCTCGGAGCCCTCAAGGCCGCTCAGGAGGCTATACGCCCGATGTGCGTTCTGCAGGAGGAGCTCATGAAAGAACTCGGCACCGACGTTAAGCGCGAATACTGCCACGAGGTGAACGACGAAGAACTGCGCGAACAGCTCAGAAAAGAGACTTACGACAAGTGTTATGCCATAGCTGAGGCAGGCGACCACGACAAGAAGTCGCGCGAGGAGGCCTTCGACAAGATCAAGACCGACTTTGAAGAGGCTTATGCCGCAGCACACACCGACCTTACTGAAGAAGAGCTTGAGGAGAAATATGCTCTCGTTGACCGCTACTATGCCGACGTTATGCGCGACTCTATGCGCCGCTGCATCCTCGACGAAGGCAAGCGTCTCGACGGACGTACAACAGAGGAAATCCGCCCGATATGGTGCGAGGTAAGCCCGCTGCCGATGCCTCACGGAAGCTCTATATTCACACGTGGCGAGACTCAGAGCCTCACTACATGTACACTCGGAACAAAACTTGACGAGAAGATGGTTGACGATGTGCTCAACAAGGGCTATCAGCGCTTCCTTCTCCACTATAACTTCCCGCCGTTCTGCACAGGCGAGGCTAAGGCTCAGAGAGGCGTAGGCCGCCGCGAAATAGGCCACGGCCACCTGGCTTGGCGCGCCCTCAAGGGACAGATTCCTGAGGACTTCCCTTACACAGTGCGCCTGGTATCACAGATCCTCGAGAGCAACGGCTCTTCATCAATGGCTACAGTATGCGCCGGCACACTGGCTCTGATGGACGCAGGTGTTCCTATGAAGAAGCCCGTCAGCGGTATCGCAATGGGACTTATCAAGAACCCCGGTGAAGACAAGTATGCCGTGCTGAGCGATATCCTCGGCGATGAGGACCACCTGGGCGACATGGACTTCAAGACAACAGGTACAAAAGACGGTCTGACAGCAACACAGATGGATATCAAGTGCGACGGACTGAGCTTCGAAATCCTCGAAAAAGCCCTTATGCAGGCTAAGCGCGGACGTGAATACATCCTCGGCAAACTCACCGAGACTATAGCCGAGCCTCGCGCCGAACTGAAACCGCAGGTACCTCGCATCGAGGCATTCGACATTCCGAAGGAGTTTATCGGAGCCGTAATAGGCCCGGGCGGAAAGATTATCCAGCAGATTCAGGAAGAGTCGGGAGCCGTTATCACTATCGACGAGACCGACGGCAAGGGCAAAGTGCAGGTAAGTGCGCCTAACAAGGAGAGCATCACTGCCGCCATATCTAAGATTAAGGCCATAGTTGCCATTCCTGAGGTAGGCGAGGTTTACGAGGGTACAATACGCTCTATCATGCCTTACGGATGCTTCGTTGAAATCATGCCGGGCAAGGACGGACTGCTGCACATCTCTGAAATCGACTGGAAACGTCTCGAGACAGTTGAGGAGGCAGGACTGAAAGAGGGCGACAAGATTACCGTTAAACTGATGGACATCGACCAGAAGACTGGTAAATACAAACTCTCTCACCGCGTGCTGATACCGAAACCCGAAGGATATGTTGAGCGCGAGCGTCGTCCGAGACCTGAGCGCCGCCAGAGATGTGAGCGTGGAGAGCGTCAGAACAACCGCGAGCAGCGCCGTTTTGAGCACCGCAGCAACAACAACGACTTCCACGATCCCTTGGCACCAAGAGAGCCGAGAGACTTCAACGACAGTCTTGACCACAACGATTAATTGAGCTTATCTCAATAACACTATAACTTAATGGCGGCAACTTTCACATTGCCGCCATTTTTTAATATCAATAAAAAAGCAGGTTAAAGGCATCACAACCGTGGGAAAAAGGCATCACAATCGTATACAAAAGGCATCACCACATGCCGCGAATACGCGACGCATCTGCCTTGAACGCAGGCTACACGCCGACCAAGCAATGCCTTTGTGCCAGTTCATCACGCCGGCACTGCCGACTTATATACAGCCGTCAGCCAGAGAGCAATCAATCCGACGGCAGTATGAAAGCATAAAATATATTAACAAGATAAACCTTCATCACAACATACGTCTATATAAATAAAACGTGAAATCATTTAAAAGCTCATCATTATGAAAATTCTTACAGCAACCCTCACATTGATATTTGCGTTGGCAATGCCCGCAATATCCCGCGCTCAGTGCCACGAATCCGACTGCTGCGACATACGACACAGCCAAAGCCACAACGGCTGCTCACACGCAAATAAAAGGCATCACAGCCGCAACAACGACTATATGGTGAGCGACTTCAAGGTGTATTACCGCGGCAAGGCCGTTGAAGGAGCCACAGCATCAAGCTTCACCGTCCTCGGCGAAGACTATGCCAAGGATGCATTCAGAGTGTTCTACAAAGGACAGAAGATTGAAGGAACCACAGCATCGAGTTTCACTCTGCTCGGCGAAGGATATGCCAAGGATGCATTCAGAGTGTTCTATAAAGGGCAGAAGATTGAAGAAGCAACGGCATCGAGTTTCACTCTGTTAGGTGATAGATACGCCAAGGATTCGTTCAGAGTGTTCTACAAAGGACAAAAGATTGAAGGAGCAACGGCATCGAGCTTCACTCTGCTCGGAAAAGGATACGCCAAAGATTCGTTCAGAGTGTTCTACAAAGGTCAGAAAATAGAAGGTGCAACATCCTCAAATTTCGTAATCCTCGACAACGGATACGCCAAAGATGCCTTCAACACGTATTATAAAGGCAGAAAGATTTAGCCCCAACCGCTTTTATCACGCCTAACTCTAACAACAAGTTTTTTGTCTAAGACAACACTCAACAACGACTAATACAAATAAAGGCTTGCCGCATTACAACTAGCGGCAAGCCTTAAAAATAACATAACCTAAATTATAATATTTATTTATCGTATGAGTATTTTTCTCGTACTTCCGTCTGTATATTTTACAATATTCAGACCTTTGACGGGCTGACTGACACGCTCTCCGCCGATTGTATAATATGCACTTACTTCCTTCTTCGTGTCAACACCCAATGTAGATATGCCTGTCGATGTGCCTACAGAGAAATCCTTGAATGATATCGAAGAAGAGTTGGCCACCTCACACTTTGACGCGTCGTTCTCGTCGTAGTCCCAGATATAAGCCACTACGCCAAGATTCTCACGCACGTAGTCGTTACGCAACGCAAGCTTGCAGGTATATGTGTAAGTGTTGCCGTCCCATACAATCTCGTCGCCCCATGTGCTGTTAACTGCGCGGCTTACGTGCTGATGCATGAAGCCCTGTGTTGAACCGGCCTGGCTCAGCGGCTTGATGTCGTTCTCTATAAGAACAACATTTATACGCGGAGGATAAACAGTAAAGTTCTCCTTTATACGCTCACCCGTAACGGTTACAGTCATCTCATTGGCATTTATAGAATCCATCTCGGCAGAAACTTTAAGAGAGACAAATGCCACGTCAAGCATACGTGTATCTATAACATTGGCTATCTCATCGGCAGAAGCCGGACTGTAAATTGGCGATGTTTCAGAATTGTTAGAGATATAAGGCCTTGTGGCACGGTCTACAAGCAGTCCGGGAGCAAATGTTGCTCCTCCCATATTGTAGAACCACAGATAGCTGTTGTCGCTCGGAATTGTGAGCCAGTCAGTATAATAGCCTGAATGATGGCATATCATGTTCACCCTGCCGTTGAATCTTTCCATACCCAAAACCTCACTCATATAGCCTGCCACGCGCGGACAGTTAGGACACTGCTCCGTGGTGAACTCCTCTATAAGGACGTTGCGTGAGAAATCATGGCTGACAACGCTGAACGCAGCACTGAGAGTGTTGTCGCTCATATCCTCGTCATCGCCTTCATTCAGATTATCTATAGTAATTGTCACAGTGCGGTTCTCAGGCTCATCTTCTGTAATGGCAGAAGGATTTATAGTAAAGCTGACAGTCTTTGTTTCATCATAAGCTATAGCCTCATCAATGTGTGCGGTATAAGTTTCGTCTACGCCGTCTATCTTGCACACTGCGTCAAAGCCTGTGATTGTCATCGTTGCAAGATTCTTAACAGTGGCTGTAACACTCATACTGCCCTTGTCTATCACATATACGGGCTGTACTTCTACAGACTCTAACTTCAGATTATACTTTGGCAACTTGTCGCCATATACCAAAGCCTCAATAGCCAGCGCGCCTTCACTGCTGCGGTCGGTCCATTCGGCATTGCTGCCAAGCTGCACATAGAGCGCATTAGGCTGCGGATTAGGCACTACAGACAAGCCTACAGAAGTGCTTTTTTGATGATAAGACATACCGATATACAGGCCCTGTCCTTCGCTTATTGTGTAAGGATTGTCGAGAGCTATTCTGTTCCATCCTTTTGCCAACTTTGGATCTGTTTCCTTGGATATTGCTCCAGACGCGAGATCTTCACCGTCGAGAGAGCTGCGCACCCATACTCTCAATGAGTCGATATTGAGCGAAGAGGCCAAGCCTACGCGCAAAGAGTCAATATGGTTGCCGGCAAACAGCTTCAGGTTATCTTCTGTAAGATAAATTGCAGCCGACACCCATGTATCCTTCTCAGTAGTTGAGAAACCGTCGGTACCCGAGTTTTTCATCTCGCCGTTACAGTATCCCAGACTTACTCCGGATACTTGGGCACTGCCCGCGCTTACGAGAGCGAGCAGTGCTATTATAGTCAAAAATAATCTTCTCATACTTCAAAATTATTTATTAAAGATCTTTTCAGTCTTTACAGTTCCGTCTGAATAGTATGTGCTTACTATGTTCAGACCTTTCTGCATACGGTCAAGTTTTACACCTGAAGCGTTATAGAACTTCTGGCTTACTATTTCGCCGTTGCCTTCAGAAATAACGCCTCCGATAGCTGTAGGCTCAGAACCCTTGTTATAAACGAACACATCGTCAAGTCTTAAGATATACTGACCAGTGCAGTCGTGATGACGGAACAACAGATATACAGTCTTACCTGCATAAGGTGTAAGGTCTACTTTTCTTAACGACCATCCGTCCATAGCTCCGTTTTCTTCTGTAAGGGTTTCTTCATATACCGGAACAAGGGTGTTCAAGTTATCAGACTCAGGCAAGCTCTCAGTTATGTACAGACTGTAATGTTCTTCATAACGATCCGGACTGAATGCTGCCACATAATATGTAAGAGTAGCACCGTCGGCTGGTACTGTTATAGCCGGCGAGAATGTCCAGTTGTCCGGAGTGATGCTGCCTAAATAGTTGCTGTAAGATATTGAAGCAAGACACTGTATTCCGCTGTGAACGTATGAAGGAACTTCTCCCCACAGGTTAGTTCCAAGGTTCCACGTCTCACCGTCATTGTTTGCATCGTATATAGTCCATCCGTAAGCATCATCCTCAAAATCGCCGGCATATACAATGCCATCCATTGAACGTGTAGAACCTTTACATTCAACCTTAAAGTCGCCGGCCGTTGTGCTTATGGTCAAAGAGTCTTTATAATCTCCTTCGGCACTCGGATAGAACCACAACTCTACTTCCAACGTCTTGTTAAATGCAGCAGAGTCTTCAGGAACGATGCCATAGAAAGGACCAACGTTATTTACAGACAACACTTTAAGATAATTATTTCCAACGTTACGAAGTTTAATATGAGCCTTTGTATATCTGTTCGGGCCTACATAAGTGCTGTCGAATGTTACAGAGTTGTCAAGAAGCTCCGCATTGTCATCAACGAAGTCAATCAGATGTAGTGCTAAATCACTTATTTCAAGACGGTCTTTGCCGAAATAGGTTGAATCTCCACCCTGAACATATACAAATTCGACCTCGTGATTACCGGGTGTGCAAGCCAAGTAATCTGCCCAAGATTCGTTGTTAAGGAATGTAGAATCAGAACCGGCATCACAGTCATTGCCCCAAACCTGTTTTGTTCCAGAAGTCATAGGATGTGTCATGCTAATCATGCCATAGTCGCGATAATAATAATTAGGCTCTGACACAGGCGTACCCCATGCACGACCTTTCCAAGAAATATATCCTAACTTGCCCTCAGGAATAGTAAACTTAACCTTGAATGAAGACTGTACAGGTGTATAATCAACTACTTGAGAAGACTTATTATAAGCCTTTCCGTCTTCTACGATAAACGGATGCTGTGCGTTTGTTGAGAATGTCATAAGGTCGGCGCCTTCTGTAACAATGCTCTTGAAGTCTGGCATATCCATAACATCAGCCTTTACCGGAACGGTATAAGTGCCTGCAGATGTAACAAGAGTAACTTTTGCCTCTTTCTTTCCTGCTGTCTTAGCATTAAGTATTACGGGTACACTCAGTTTTCCGAGAGTCTTGGCTGGATCAACGTTAGTGTCAACAGTTATCTCTGCATTATCAGAAGTTGCGCTCTTCAGAGTAAGGTCATTGGCACCCTTGTTTACAAGCTCTATGTATCCTGTGCCTGTAGCAGAGCCGTTTTCTATTATGAAGTTACCCATGTCAAGGGCATCAGTATTCAGTACAGCCGAGTCAGCCTTAAGTTCTTCTGTCTGCAAATCCAGATCATAGACATACATTCCTTCTGTCGGGTCACCTGTATAATAATATTGGTCAAACTGGAATCTTACAGTATGGTCACCGGGCTGCAATTCAACAGTATTCGATACATCCTCGTCCGCACCGTCATAAGTATACGCAGCAGTATTCATGTCGTCAATAAACACTCCTCCGGCAGCATAATACCAATAATGAATGTTGTTGCTCTTGCCTTTCCATGACAGCTTGCCCATCTTGCCTTCAGGCACATTAAACGTAACCGTAAGTTTAGAGCTGCCTGCACTACCGTTTGTAGTTGAACGTGCTACTGTTGTGCCGTCTTCAAGCTGAGTGATGTCAAACGGATAGTCGTTGGTCGTCGTGAACGTGAAGTCTCCGTTCTTTACTATCTTGTCAAAGTCGGGGAACGGCTTTACAGTTCCTATCATCTGTACCAGCATAGGGTCGCCGTCCTCATATTCCAATGTAGCCAAACCTTCATAATCGCCTACTTTATCAGCGCTGAATGTAAACGACAATTCTTTTGCCTCATGACCGGCTATTGTTCCTGATTCACCGTCAACGGTAAACGAATTGTCGTCAGACTCCATACCAACTACATAGTCAGCCGCATCGCTGCCTACATTAACTATGGTAACAGACTTTGTTACCTCTGTATTAGGAAATATCTCGCCATAGTCTATAATGTTATTAAACTTTATCAGCTCTGCTCCGGCCTTAGGCTTAACAACCTGAAAACTTTTATAGAACTTATATATTCCATAAGAAGTGCTTCCGTCAGGAGTATATTCAGAAACACCAAATGCCTGATCAGTATATATCTTGTCAAAATCGCCTTCCACATGGAATACAAGATTGTCATCAGGAGAAACTGTTCCTTCCTCGTCAACTGTACCAGACACAAGCACACCTGTATAATATCCCATTATCTCACCTACGACAGTAGCATTGGCAAACACGGTTGACGTAGGAATTGTGATTGTCTTTGCTTCTGGATCATAAGTTCCTGAAACTGGATATTCAGAGTTGGTATAATATGTCTCGTTAGGATCGTAAAGATTGAAAAGGTTCTTAAACGTAACCTTTGTACCGTCTACGGCTATGCCAAGATCATAAGTCAGGATGTCGCCACCTTCATAAGTAAATGTGTAGCTCTTATAGTAAGACTGTGCCACTGCAAAATAGTCGACAGTGTCTACAGCAAGGCCGTCTGCACGCTTCATAGCCTTGCGAGGCTGCTCAACCTTCGACTTGCCTTTGACTGCCCCTTCGGGGATAAGCTCCTTAAGAAGATTCATGTCAAACTGCCGCTGAGCGTTCCACGGATCAATGTGTTCTGGTATTCTGCTACGGGCATCATTTTTTGTTTGAGCGGCAGCAAACAAACATGAGCCTACAGCAACCAACAATAGTAATAATTTCTTCATATGTCGCTGTTTTTAAAATTAACAGTCCAAAATTACAAATATATTAAAAACGCGACAAATCAAAAATATCAAACATTGTACAAATTCATGATTTTGTACAAAAACAGTAAGCAAACAGCCCACTTTTACTTACTGCTTATAATCAGAACGCGTCATTTTCTGATATTCAGAAGGCGTAAGACCCGTAACTCTCTTAAACTGCGTAACAAAGGTTGAACGCGATTTGAAGCCTACACTTTCAGATATTGCCTCTATTGTGAGATGTCCGTATTTGTCGATATCGCTTATACGGCGACATGCCTCCTTGATGCGGTAATTGTTTAGGAATGTGCTGAAATTACAGCCGAATGTCTCGTTGATAACTTGCGACACATACTTGTATTTTGAGCCGACAAGAGAGGCAAGGCGCTCGGCCGAGAAATCATTTGAGCAGATGCTGTCGGTGTCTTCCATCACGTTTCTGATGCGCTCTATCAGCATCGCCTTGTCGTCATCGTCAAGATTGCTGTTCTTGTATTTTTCGGTAGAAGCACGGCCTTCGCCGTCGTAAGCCGCCTCATTGCCTGCAACATGCGCTTCATTGCCGGGAGAATCCAGTGCCGAGAGCCTTGAACGCAACTCTGACAACTGATGTTCATATTGCTTACGTGCCTTGCGTTCCTCCTCTTCCGACTTTATTATCTCAACATTCTTGTCATAAAGCGACCTGTTGGCTGCAAGCAGTTTTTTATTCTTGCGCACAACGATAAACGTGCTGACGAACACTATCAAGGCCACAATGCCCACAGCCAGCATTATAACGCGCTGTCGTTCTGCCTTCTGCTTAACTGCCTCCATTTGCGCCTCAATGTTTCTCATCTCGCCCAAAAACTTCATCTCGTTGATGCGCGCAGCCTGCATATAGTTAAGTATCTCGTCTTTTACGCGGAAATACTTCGAATAGCACTCTTCCATCTTGTCCAACTGACCGAGTTGCTTGTAGTATCCGGCAAGAATACGGTAAATCTCAATATAGGCATCCTTAACCTCAAATTCCTTCGAAAGTTTCTCCATCCTCAGCATGCTTTTTACGGCTTTCTCATAGTTTCCCATATTGGCATAGGCCTCAGCCTTATACTCCAGCATGACAAGAGTGTAGCGTATGTGCGACACATCCAAAGGCATTTCAGCAATAACGTCGTCAAATATCTTTATTGCAGCCTTGTAACGGCCGGAGGTCATCAGTTTCAACGACTTGTAAAGCTGTATATTAAACTTCGTAAATTCAGCTGAGTCGGTATTTCTGTTTACTGTCTTTTCGTATTCTTCCCAGTCTTCAGCCAGCATATCCAATTTTCCCAGCTTATATGACGCTGAAATAGTATTGCCGAAGGCAGTATTTACTATCGACCAGTCTTTCACTTTCAGAGCCGAACGAAAAGCTTTGAGCATATAATCGATGCCAAGAAGACTTGACTTTCGGTCTAAATTCTGATCACCGATAGTGCTGTAGACATGGCCATAATTCATATATATCTGTGGCATCTCCACACCTATGCTGCGGCTTATCTCGTCGGCCTTGCCCAAAGACTCAAGAGCCTTTGAATAGTCGAAATATTCAAAGAAATAAACAAAGCACATGGCAGAATAGCCCCTGGCACAGACATATTTCTCTTTCTTGGGTAGTTTGTCTGAATATCGGTTTACAAGGATTGTAAAGCACGTAAGCGCACTGTCGGCATGCACACCGTCGTTGGCAAAGGCACGGCCTTTCTCCAATAAAGAGTCTGACGGCAACTTCATCCAACGTGCATAATACTCCGGCTGTCCGGCACCATACGACAACAATGGCCAAAGGCAACTGCAAATCGTGATGACCGACATAAATAACAGACGAAAGTATTTTACATTGTGCATTATTAACCTATAAAGAGCTATTTTAATTCATTACAGACTGCACTCTATATAAGAGTGGCTTTTATCTTGACGCGTACAAAATTAAATAAAAAATCAATATCTCATGTCGATAAAATCAATAAATCATAATTTCATCCATATAATCCGGCCTTCAGCTCTGCTATAGCACTGATAATCAGCCACAAAATTAACATTTCATGGCACGCGCAACAGAATTAATCATGAAGTTAATCCGGTTAACGTCAACGACTTGTAAGGACGCATTTAACAAGGCAAAAACAACCGACAGTAAGAATAGGTCTAAAAATCGTAACTTTTTAGCTATAAATACATTTCAGATTAAATATTCATCACCGTAATAGAATGTTTTTATTAAGAAAATATCAACGATTTACTTTCAGACTGTTAGTGGCCGAGTTACGGGTCGTAACTCGGCCACTTTTGATGCAAAAGTGGGCCGTTTTTTATCAGTAAACAGCAGAGTTTTTCCACGCAAGACGATGAACTATAAAAGTATGCCTTAATCCGAGCCGGTTATTAATATTCGGCAGGAGTTAAGTTTCATGCCTGGCTGATTGCCGTTTGCTTGTCAGCAGGCATAGCGAGATACATCAAGAAGAAACATACAGCAAGACTGCAACAGGAAGCAACAATACGGATGAAAACATCATTGCGGTTGCGTAATCAAGCCATATGCAGACAAACTACAGACCGAGGTCTGAAGAAAAGGGCATAAAAAAGCAGCACCCGCAAGCTGAACAGGATAGCTTAAGGACGCTGACATGGATATTCTTAAACACAACGTATATAAACAACTGAAGCCGTTATCCATTGTCAGATAACGGCTTCTTTTTTT
>ULPD01025313.1_pt1 | contig 15848 bp, 13 predicted proteins | sample 1953161 | NCBI WGS metagenome assembly ULPD01 (sample SAMEA4835619, study PRJEB28245) | human gut metagenome | biome: gut microbiome; material: fecal sample | place: Denmark | collected 2008
TATCTATGCGACTTCATGTCGCACCCACGGTGTGTCCAAATGATGAATAGCAACACACCTTTTTTGTGCATTTACGCCTGTACCTAACATAGATGTGGAGCCGAACAATACTCGTACCGAACCCTCGTTCATGGCTGCTATCACCGCCTTTCTTGCCCTCTCGTTCTTGCACTCCTGAATGAAGCGGATTTCAGATGAAGGTATTCCATAATCCTCTATCAGCTTACGCTTGATTTCAGAATACACGTTCCATTCGCCCGGTCGGTATGTTCCCAAGTCGGAGAACACGAACTGCGTCCCCTTGTGATTGTCATAGCGTTTGTAATAGTCCGCTATCATCTTGGCACAATGGCTCGCCTTGTTGTCTGGATGGTCCTCACAAGTCGGGTCTATCATGCGCATATCGAGCGCCATCTTTCGGGCATAGTCTGTGGCTATGAGCATCTTCGCCTTTTCCTCCGTTTCCGATAGTGGCAGTCTGCCGAGGATGGTGGCATCACCTGTCTTGGCAAACTCCATCAGCTTTTGGATGAAATCTTCCTGCTCTGGTGTCGGCGGTATGTTATGAAGGATCTCGTTCTTCTCCGGTCTGTCCACACCAACCGCCTCCGCCGTGCGATAGTCGGTTATCTCGTTGTAGAAAGCAGCAAGCTCCGGTACCTTGATAAAGTATCGGAAACGCTCCTTCTGTACGATGTTGTTGGTGACGTTAAACTCGAAGTCGGTAGTCTTCTTGGCGAAGATTGCCGCCCACGCATCGAAACAGCGGATGTCCTGATGCTCCAGTTCCTTGGGGCGCAGGTACTTGAAGAGCAGATACAACTCAGTCAGTGAGTTACTGATGGTTGTTCCCGACAGGAATGTCGCTCCAAGATCTCTGCCTGTCCGCTCCTGTATGGTACGGATAGCAAAGAGCATGTTGAGCGCCTTCTGGCTTCCCTCGCTGTTGCCGAGTCCTGCCACACGGTCGTGACGGGTATTGAACATGAGGTTCTTGAACTGGTGGCTCTCGTCCACAAACAAGTGGTCAATGCCCATCATGCGGAAATCCACCACATCATCGGTGCGCTGCTCGATGCTGTAGGCTATCTTCTGCAACTTCACCTCCAAATTCTGCTTTCGCTTTTCCAAGCCTTTGAGCATTCCCCGTGACACGTCCTTGCCCTGCGTGCGTATCACTTCCAAGTTTTCCTCCACGGTATCAAGCTCCGCCTGCAATATCTGCCGCTGGAGTTCTGGCGATTGCGGTATCTTCCCGAACTGGTCGTGCGACATGATTACACAGTCATAGTCGTTGTTCTTGATGTTGTTGAAGAAACTGACACGGTTCTTGGTGGAAAAATCCTTCTCCGAGGCATAGAGTATCCTCGCATGGGGATAAGCTGTCTGATAGGTGGCAGCTATCTCCGCGACATTGGCTTTCAGCCCGATAATCATAGGCTTATGAGCTATACCGAGACGTTTCATCTCATGCGCAGCCATACACATGATGAGGGTCTTGCCTGTACCTACGGCGTGGTCACATATCCCGCCTCCGTTCTGCAAAAGCATCCATACACAGTCCTTCTGACTTGGGTACACACTCCTGACACCATACTTTCCGCCAAGGGCTTTCAAGTCCAAGCCGGGGAAGGTCTGGTGAGAACCGTCATACTTCGGACGCACGAAGCAGTTGAACTTCCGGTTGTACATTGTGGTCAAGCGTTCCTTAAAGGAGTCAGACTGCTCCTCCAGCCATTCAGTGAACCCGTTGCGGATTTCGTCAATCTTGGCATTGGCAAGCTGTATGCCCTCGCTGTCACGCACCTTGATGTCGTTGCCGTGTTCATCCTCACCGATGCTCTTCATCATGTCGGGACAAGTGTTGTGCAGGGCATGTTTCAGAAGACTCATGCCGTCATAGTGGCGGTAATATCCCTTCACCATATACTCATCCGTGATGGCCATGGTCTTCATACTGCATTTTGCCGAATATTCGTCCATGCTGTCCGAATAGACGATGCTGACCTGTGTATTGAAGAGGTGGCTCATGTAAGCGGAATACACACCTGTAGGAATCCAACGCTCACCGAAGTTGAAGTCCAGATCCTCAAAGGCTATCGGTTCGGGAATGCTTGCCTTCAAGGCTTCCAACGACTCCCTCACGATTGCATGGTCGGGATTTTCCTTCAGCCATTCTTCTATACGCTCCGCTTTCTCTATTACATTGCCTGCAATGAAGCGGTCGGCAATCTCGTAGCCATCTATGAGTGGATTGTAATAGATACGTCCTTTAAGCGCTTCCGTCAGTTCCTGTTCCGGCATATCCGATAATTCTGTCATATACGGCAAGTCGATACGGCCGAACTTGTTGAGCGAGGCGGTGAGCGCTTCCTCTGGAGAATCCACATGACTGACCTCATCAAGCGAAAAAGAGACCGGGTGGTCGAAGATGTCTGACTTTGTGAACTGTCCGTTTTCTACCCGTTCCAACGACAGCATGTCGCGCCCTGAGGCATCCATAAGGATGAACTTCACGTTCTGCTTGGCATTGAGGTTGCCGAAGCGGATGAAAAAAGCGTCATAATAGACATTCAGACTCTCACGCATCTGCTTGTTTTCCGTCTGTTCTTCCGCTTCATAGGTGTAAAGTTTCTGATAGGCATCACGGAGGGCGATATACAAGACAGCCTTTTCTTTCTGCTCCATATTCAGATCCAACGGCATGAAGGTAGCACCATACTTGGTAAGGTCTTTCAATACACCGATGTTTCTGGCAGAGTCGAGCACCATAGAACCCTCACGATGAAAACTTTCCAGTTTCTCATCAAATGGACGGGGCTTCATAGCATCCTCTTTCTTCCTTGCCTGCTCTTCCCGCTTTCTTTCTTGCTCTTTTTGTTGTTCCCGCTCATGATTTGTTTTTTTCAATGTGCTCTGAGTCTTGGAATCTTCTTTTGCCTCATTCCCTTTCGACTGTCCATGCCCGATTTGAGCTTTGAGAACTTCTATCGGTTCCATCGGCGGCTTGAACTTCGGATCAAGCGTATCTTCAACGCCCAAAGCCTTGAGTTGTTCCTGACGGTGCAGTTCCGCCTTTTGGCGCAGCAGCACCCTTTCTTCGGGAGCCATGGTCATCATCATCTCGTAAAAGCCGTTGATTGGCGGATTCTCTTCCCAAGAGATGCTTGCGTATGGCTCATCCCCAGGCAGGATTGGTTTTGTCTCCTGCTCCTTTGCATCTGTCAACGAAGGCTTTTCTTCTTTTTCCACAGGCTTTGTCACAACTTCAAAAGTCGGATTGACGCTTTTTACCAACGGACTTGCTTTCTTCCTTGACACTTTCTTGGCGGCAGCACCCACTTTTACCTCTGCTTTCTTCTTTGTAGCATGGACAGTCAGACGGTTTTCTTCTTCCATTCCCCAAAGGTCAAACAGAGTCATTTGGACTGGTGGCTGCTGATGACTGGACTTTGGGGATAGCTCTGCATCATCAGTAGGCTTTTCTTGCTTTTGCAAGGATACTACCGTATCGTTCTGCTTTTCCTCAATGGAAGGCTTTATCTTCGCTGTTTTTTCTATCTTTTCTGTTTCTTCAACCTCCTTAACTTCCTCAGCCTTTGTTTCCTCTATCCCCAAGTATCGGTTCAAATTGAGGTTCTTCTTAAAGTCTTCATGGAGCATCTTTCGCAAATCCTCTGCAATGCCTTCCACGCCATCCTCATGCGTGTATATCATTGCAGGTTTGCCGAACGGGTCAGTATCCAACTTTGCTGTTGTATGGATAATGCGTTCCGGATGCTCCAGAAAGTAGTTGTTAGTCGGAATGCGGTTTTCGTCATTATAGACAGTGTCAAGCAGGTTGTCGTCTCCTCGCAGCGACTCCTTTTGGCTGTTTTTCTGGAGGATGATGAGGTCACTGCCCACTTCCGTATTGGCATTTTCCGTGAACAGGTTGTTGGGAAGACGAATCGCTGACACGAGATCAGCATGATAGAGCATCATAAAACGCGCGGCACTGTTGTTTTTGGCATTCAATACGCCTTGTGAGGTGATGAAGGCAACCAACCCACCATCCCTTACCGTATCAAGAGCCTTGACAAAGAAGTAGTTGTGTATGCGTCTGGTGACAAGTGCCCTCATGCCTTTCATGGCTGTATAGGACGGATCAAATACGGCAACATCGCCAAAGGGAATATTTGAGATGGCGAGGTCGAAGTAGTCATTGAAAGGCTTTTCTATCTTCTCGAATCCCTCTATGCGCACTTTCTGCTCCGGGTGCAGATGGCGGAGTATCTTTCCCGTAAGCAGGTCTTTTTCAAATGCCATAATGTCTGCCTTGGGATTGTTATCCAAGACGGAATCGACAAAGGCTCCGATGCCTGCCGAGGGTTCAAGCACCTTTTCGGGGATGATATGATGCTCTTTCAACACATCCGTCAAAGCCTCTGTAATGGCTGACGGCGTGTAGAATGCCGTGAGGACAGACTGTTTCAGACTGTCCATCAACTGTTTGTACTCGCTTTCATTCTTGCTGTTTCCACGGATAAGTCTATGCAGCTCCACTGTTGGAGCAAACAATTCAAGGTCTGACTTTGCCCAATGGACGGCATCCGCCAGTTCCCTGGCAGGGTTCAGGATGCACTTCAATCCTCCGAATCCGCAATAACGCTCCAGAAGGAGACGCTCACGGGCGGTCGGCGTGCGCTGTTCCCTGTCAAGGATGAATGCCGTCTCTATCGCCTTGATGTTGTCGTTCAGACGTTGTTTTCTATTGTACGCCATTTGACTCTATGAAAAGGGCTACGGCTCCCGTCAACTCTGTATAGAGCTGGTCGTAGTCCGGTGACTGGGCAAAATCATCATCGGTGAGGTCGTAAATGGAATACACGTTGTCAACCAAAGGCAGGAGGTTCTTGACAAACGCTTCCTGGTCTTCTACTGCTACCTCCAGGGGAAACTCACTGTCAACAACATCATACAGGATGCTGTACTTGGAAAAGCGGAGACCTTTCAGCAATGCTGCCATGGCAAGTTCTTGTGCCGCATCGGCAAAGAGAGCATCACGCCGTGCCTGCTCATATACTTCTGCGGCATGGTCTGCACGTTCGCGGATAAAGTCCGCATCGCTGGCTTGTGGAAAACGGTTCTCTCTGAGGTGGTTCAAGAGGTACAGTCCGTAATAGGACAACTCTGTCTGTGCCTGTTTCTTTCTGTTCATTTGTCTGTTGAATGGATTAAGTGGTGAATAATAAACCGTGGATGGCGGTTGGTGTTTGTGTGAAAGCAAGAAAAGGCACTCGGTATCCCTCCGAGTGCCGCCACTTAATCCACAGTAAATAAAAGCATCCTGAATCAAGACACCATTTATGAACCATGTTTCGGTGGCAAAGGTACAAACTATTTCTTGTATCTCTTCACATTTCCTCGCTTTTCTGCTGTTTTGCGCTCTGCAAAGACGAATTTCGTGTTGAAATTCTCGTCAAAGGCTATGGCTGCGGAGAAAGGTTTGCCTTGCTTGCTGGTGAAACCATTGAGCGTTCTGGTCTTGCCCTTGGTAAGCAAGTCGGTGATGTCGGCATCAGTGAGCAACTTTCCTGCTACCTGCTTGAACACTGGCATACCGCACTCCTTGTTGCTGCATCTTACTACCTTTCCGAAGAACTGCATGGTACCTTGCTTGCATTTAGGACACTGGCAGCCGGAATCCTTGTGGCTGAAAGGTCTGTCACAACCTAACAATTCCGCAGTGATTTCACGGGTATAACCTTCGATACTATGGGTGAACCCGTCTGCACTTGCTTCACCTCGTTCAATCTTGGCAAGTTCCGCCTCCCATTTGCCCGTCATCTCCACATTGGCAATCGCCATGTTCTTCACCACGGAATGCAGGGCGAGTCCTTTTTCCGTCGGCACAAGTTTCTTCTGCTGGCGCACCATATACTCTCGTTTGAGCAGGGTTTCGATGATGGCGGCACGTGTGGCAGGTGTGCCAATACCGCTGTCCTTCATTGCCTGGCGCATCGTATCATCTTCTATCTCTTTGCCTGCGGTCTCCATTGCTGCAAGCAATGTGGATTCCGTATGCAATGGCTTTGGTTTGGTCTTGCCCTCCGTGATGGTGCAGCCAGAAAGAGTGATATGCTGTCCTTCTTGCCAGTTGGGAATGACTTGATCCTTGACCTCATTGTCTGTTGCGTCTGCATCCTTGTCCTGCCTGTTGTTCTTTTCCTTGAGCGACAACGCTCGCCAGCCAGTCTGTCGGATGATGGAGCCACTGATGCCAAATTCGACGTCATGATCCACTTGCGCCGATACTGATGTGATATCCTTGATGCAGTCTGCCGAGAACGCTTCAATCATCCGGCACAATATCATGTCATAAACAATCTTCTCGTCCTTGAAAAGACCAATGGCTGCATTTTCTGTGATGAGCAGGGCATGGTGATCGGTCACCTTGGCGGCATTCACGCTGTTCTTGCTGTAGTCCTCACTGCCAGGCAAGAGTTTCACTTTCTCTCCATATTCCGAATGATTCTCCAAATTCTTGAAGAGTTTGGGAAGGGTGGCAAATACATCATCCGAGATATAACGGCTTGATGTTCTTGGATAGGTGATGAACTTTGCCTCGTAGAGTTTCTGGGCGATGGAGAGTGTATGCTCTGCCGTGAAGCCATGCTGGGAGTTGGCTTCTTTCTGCAAGGTGGTAAGGTCGTAAAGGAGCGGTGCCTTCTCCACCTTTCGCTTGGTTGCGACCTTTGTGATGATGGCAGAACCTGTTTCTTTCACCTTATTATATATGTCGGTTGCGGTGCCTTTGTCTGCCCATCGGTTGGCAGATGTGAACTTCAGTATATTGCCACTGTCTGCATCAACCACACCGAAGTGTACCTGCCAGAACGGTTTCGACTCGAAACGCTTGTGTTCCCAATAGCGTTCGCACACCATGCCAAGGGTCGGAGTCTGCACACGACCTACGGAATAGGTGCCACGTCCTGCGGCTATCGTCAGGGCCTGCGTGCCGTTGATGCCGACGAGCCAGTCAGCCTCACTTCGTGCCTTGGCTGCATGATAGAGATTGTCATACTCCTTGCCATCCCTGAGGTTCAGAAGTCCCTCACGGATGGCGGTGTCCGTAAGCGAACTGATCCAGAGACGGTCGAAAGGCTTCCTGCAACCGAGATACGCATAGAGGTATCGGAAAATCAACTCTCCCTCACGTCCGGCATCGGTTGCTACGATAATGCGCTCACTGCTGTCAAACAGCTTGCCGATAATTTTAATCTGGGCAAGCACACCTGCATCTGGTTTGTAGCCGTTCTCAGTCTTGACTTGTCGGGGAACAAGAACGAACGGGTCGGGAATCACAGGCAGATTCTCCGCATGGAATCCCTTCATGCCGTAGGTTTCCGGCATGGCTGGCTGCACTAAATGTCCGAATGCCCATGTTACATAATAGCCGTTACCCTGCATATAGCCTTCCTCACGCTTGTAAGCTCCCACGATGTGGGCGATTTCCTTGGCTACACTTGGTTTCTCTGCGATGATTGTCTTCATTTTCTGATGTCTTTTTGTGACACCCGCAACCGTGGGATAGACGGTCGCAGATGTCGGTTATTATGATGGATGATTAACTCTGTGGATCAAGTGGCGGCAACTACATCTTCACGCTTCTTGCCTTTCTCTTTGGCTTCTGTTCCTCGGCGTTCTGTTCCTTCTGCTGCTTTTCGTTCTTTGGCGCAGACTGTCCCGGACTCAGCGGATCCTTGGTGTGCTTGGTCGCCTCATGGGTCTTGCCCTGCTCGTTGACGGCGACTTGTACATTGTTCTCGTTGGTCGGAATCTGTTCCTTTGCCTGTTTGAGGTCTGGATTGTTGCGGTAGGAACGTGGCTGCATTTTGTCGAAGTCGAACTTCACATAGGCGGTATAGGTACCGCTGCCGTTCTTGTTGGGCACTTCCTTGATCTCGATGGTCTTGCCTGCCACATAGTCGTCCTTCTGCTGCTCGGTCAGTTCCTTCTTGAAATAGGTGTTGAGTCGGCGGATGGTCCCGTCCTCATTGAGCCAGTGGTTGGGATCTTGCTGCTTCTTCTGACCGCCCGCATCACCTTCTGCCTTCTGCTCCTGCTTGTCAGCGGTTTGCTTCTTGTCTCCATTCTGTTTCTGACCTTGCGCCTGTCTTGTGCTGCCAGGCACGAACTCCACGCCACGCTGTTCCACATTCACCTGCAGCAGCGGTGTAAACTTGCGCCCGTTGGCAAGCTCAATCTCCTTGCGAAGCGGAATACCTGAGTAGAGTACTCTCTTGTCGTCCTTGGTAATAGGTGTCTTGCCGATGGTATCGGGTATGCGCACCTTGTTGGTCGGGATGTCAACAATCTCATTGGTGAGACGGTCGATACTGACGAAATGAGGACGCAGTTCACCTGTATTCTTGTCGGGGAAATCCACAACCTTTCCGAGGTTGCCGTTCTGCAACAGGTTCTTCTTGTCCTCTGGAGTGAAGGTATAGCCTTTGTAAGCGACATCGAGTTTAGGCTCGTTGCGCACGAAATGCGGCACGAGTTGCAACTGGTCATTATCGTCCTTGCGGAATGACAGACGGGCCTGTATCTCTATCTGTTCACCGCCGAAGGTCGGCTTCACAATCACAAGCCCCGTCTTGCCGTAGTTGAGCAGGGCTTTCATATCCTTCTCATTCATACTGTTGAAGTCTATGCCATATTTGGCACCAAGTTCCTGCAGGTTCACATCGTTACCACTAATGAGGTTCTGCTTTACACCCGGAGCGGTCTGTGCCTGCTGTTCGGTTGCGGTCTGTTCTGGTTTCTGTTCCATGTCGTTCTCTTTTTCGTTGGTTTGTTCAGATGATACATTCTCTTTTTCGGTGTTAGCTTGCGTCTTGGACGCATCGTCCGATGATGCGGTTTCTTTCGCCTGACCTTCCGATTGCTTTGCCTCTTTCTCATAATTGGAGGTGTCAACCTTGTGGGCAGAAAGAATCTCCTTGTTAGCCTCCGGATCTTTCAGCAACTCCTTCATCACGCCAAGCAGGTTTTCCACCTGGTCTGCCGCTATGCGATAGAATCCGAATCGGCTTGGCTCCTTGCACTGGCGGAAGAAGTTTCTAAAGAAACTGTCCATCAAGTCACTGTTGCGGTCAAAACGCAGGAAGTCGGACGTGTTCTCCGCCTTGGCGGGTGCTCGCTTCGGTGTGCCGTCTCTGCTGAGTCCGGCGACGACGCTGATCTCGCCCGTCTTCTCGTCACGGACTACCAGCACGTCCTGTTCATCACTCTTTTTCTTTTGTACCATAATTGTAAATGTTTAATTGTTATACATAAATGCGGGCTTTTCTGTTCCCGTCGTTTTCTTTCTTTATTTCCCTTGCATACGTTCTGATAAAATCCTCCACATCGGAGCGTTTGTAGTACGGCTTACGCTTCAATAGTCGATAAGGGATCATTCCGCTACTACGGTATCGCTGCAATGTACGCTTGCTCACATGGAGCATGAGACACAGGTCTTGGTTGTCAAGCAGTTCATCTTCAAGTTTAGGGATGGTCTGCATCATATCCCTTCCTGACTCGTTGATGACATTGAGAACTGCCTCATGCTTGTCAAGTCTCTGCATAAGCTGTCTCATACCATTCTCAAATGTTGTTCTGTCAAGTGTATCCATATTTCTCCATTTTTTATGTTGTTCCTCTTTCCTTGAGGTATTTCTCTATATCTGACCGTCTGAAACGGCACGCATTGCCTACGAAGGTAAAGCCTATAACTTTGGCATCCCTCATACGCTGCAGGGTGCGGCTGCTGATATGAAGCATCTCGCAGACCTCCGCACTGGTAAGGTACTCCTTTCCTGAGTTGTCCTCTTCTTTGATTGCTGTACCATATTTTCTTACGTACGCAGCAATCTCTCTTATTTGCCCAGTCAGTTCCTTGAACGCCAAGCTGTCTATTGTTATGATTTCCATACGCTTTTTGTATTTGTTCGCTGCAAAAGTACGGCAAAGGAATTTATCGGGCACGGTACTTACGCGTTACTACCGTGAGATTTTTATTGAATTTGTCTCTGAGTGTCCTTCTAAGGCGACACAAGCAACACGATTGCCGTGTTTTTATCCATATCACAAGATTCTGATTTACCTTTGCGCTCGTTAATCAACAAGTATACAAATATGGATATAGTAATCATTGAAAGAAAGACCTTCGATTTGCTTCTGGAGAGTGTGAAGGCATTGACGAGAAAGGTGGACTTCCTATTGGAGAAATCTAAAGACAGAAGTCTGGCTAAGTGGATGGATTCTGAAGACGTCTGTAAGGCTCTGAACCTTAGCAAACGATCCCTACAGAGTCTGCGTGACAAGGATTTGCTTCCATGCACTCAGATTGGAAGAAAGTTCTATTACAAGCCTGCTGATGTGGAGGACTTCATATTGCATGGTGCAGGCACAATAGAGGGGGACTGCGTATGATACAGACAGTATTGAATGAAGACCACGAGATTATTGTCGAAGTGTTGAAAACAATTCGACAAAGCATGAGAAAGGCTGACAAGCTAGCTGAATGCAGTCATTTCCCGTTGAACGGCGAGATGTATCTGACAGACAGGGATGTTGCAGCCCGTCTGCACATCAGCAAGCGGACCTTGCAGGAATACCGACATGCTGCTATCTTGCCTTATTTTGTCATTGGGGGTAAAGTACTGTATCGGGAATCCGACATTCAGGCTCTGTTGGAAAGCAATTACAGAAACCACCATTATCCCAAGCTGGTTTAACCATATAGAAAGCTATCAAACGGAATGGGGTAAAGCTAATTTATTTATAATTTGCAATGCAATATTTTTGCATTTTCGGTGTTTATTATTATGTAGAGAACAATTAAAATTGAAAAAGAATGATGAATATAAATTTTTTCAGAATGCTGCTCATGACATTCCTCGCCGTGGCAGGACTGGCTGCTTGTAGCGATGATGATGAGCCTAAAGATTCAGTCAAAGAAATCAGGATGCTGGTGTCGGCAGAAACAGGCGTGACGTATGCGTGGGGCGATGATATGAAGGAAAAACCCATAGAGTGCTTGCTCGTCAAGACGGAAGGTGATTCCGAAGAATGGCAAGACCTTGGATTTGAACAGATAAAAGGCTTTACCTATGAACGTGGGCACGAATACTATCTCTCGGTAAAGCGCACAATCCTCGCCAATCCACCTGCGGATGCTTCCGACCGCAGATATGAACTTATCCGTGTTCTTCAAGACAGGCTTGTAGCAGACCCTGAAATTCAGATTGACAAAGAGATAAAAACGGAAGCAGACATAGAATACTACGACTTGTGTCCTTTCGAAAAGTATGGCGTAGGTAGCACTATTGTAGTTGATGATGAAGGTAAAATAGATAGTAAAGTTGAATATGACAATGTTTCGCCGCTACCATCTTACGATAAGGCGCATATATGGCTGGTAAATATCCTTGATCATAAAGACCCGAACTGGGTGAAATTCCATAGTGTGCCTTATCAAGCAACTTACTCGTATGTCATTTCACCCTTTACCGACAAAATTCGTCTGGTGCGTAACGAGTCATCCGGCCCGATGTTCAAGAATGTCGTTCCTGAAGACGAGTTTACACGTATCCGCTCCATGAACTCCGGCGAGGAGGTCAGATATGCGCTTATTCTTGCCAACGTCCATAAAAAGGGGCTTCAAAAGGTGGAATTTATCATAATAAAGAAATAATCATTACAGACTGACTCCACCTCGCCCCCTATCAATCTTCTAATCATACCGACTTTCTGCAACATTGCCAACCTCATTGAGTGTGTGGCGATGTTTTATTTCATCAAATTGTTGTTGGCGTTCTACATAATCACAGAGCCATGCGCCGATCGCTTTCTGCTGTTCGGTGGTTTCGCTAATCACCAGTAACCACCAAAATGAACTGTAACCGAGAAAAGCGGACTGCTTCCTTATTTAGGAAAACAATCCGCTTTTCTCTATTATACTATTGTCAGTATACAATCAGCAACCATACAGATCTTTTGTCTGAAAACTGATGAATACTGGAGGATGCTGCTCCTTTACTTTGTCTGTCAGCCATTTTCTGAACACATCGGTATAATGGGTTCTGTATTTGAAAGAAATGGCTATCACTACATCAAGACTGTAAACATAGGCATGGTTGCCGTTTGACAATCGGATATATTTGCTATGTTCACACTCTGAAAAGACATTTTCCTTGAACATTCTTTTTATTGTCCTGTTCACCGAAGCAGGGATGACATTGAATGCTTCTGCTATCTCCCAATAGGTCATCCAGATATTATTGCCAGTGAGCGTAACGGAGTAGTCGCTCACCTTTATAATGTTTCTTTTCATACTGCTGATTAAATTAGATGGTTTGACAAATGATTTTTTCGACAGATTGTATGCGCTGTGATAATTTTTCCATATCGTCACTCAACTTCTGAGCGGTTATCTTGGCATAGATTTGCGTACTTCTGATGCTTGTGTGTCCCATCATCTTGGAGAGTGTTTCAATAGGCACACCATTGGAGAGACAGACCGAGGTGGCAAAGCTATGACGAGACGAGTGCCAGGACACATTCTTCTCTATACCACATTGTTTGGCAACTTGCTTTATATCATATTTGCATACGCTATAAGCAGGAACAGGCAATAAACGGTCATCTTTTGCCAATCCTTCATATTTATCAATGATATGCTTGGCTACTTCAAGTAACCGAATATCACTTTCCACGCCTGTCTTTTGTCGCGATGTCTTAATCCACACATGTCCATCAAAAGAGGTCTGAATATTGCTCTTGGTCAGATTGCGCATGTCTGTCCAGCTCAGTCCGGTGAAGCAACAGAAAACGAATAGGTCACGGACAAGTTCGTATTTCTTTTTGGTAAACTGTCCGTTGATCAACTTTGTTATTTCCTCCATTGTCAGGAAACCTCGCTTTGTTTCCTCCTTACTGATGTGATAGGCATAGAATGGATCACGTGCAAGCCAACCGTTGTTGATAGCCATAAATATGATGCTTCTGAAAGGCATCATATACGACCATACAGTATTGGTGCAGTGACCTTTCTCTATTCGCAAGAAAACTTCGAAATCGGTGATGAATGCAGGGGTGAGTTCTTTAAGCGCAATGTCTTCCATCTTATAACGCTGTTTGATAAACTCCTCCAGATGCTTGTAAACCACTCTGTATTTCCAATAGCTACGCTGGCTTTTCATCTTGCCAACAAGCTTGGCATAGTCTTCGTTGTGCTTACGGAATACTGCAAGAAGGGTCTTGTGGTTCATCCCCATACCAAGATAGGAATTACGCACTTTCTCTGCTGTGACATAACTATCCTTATCACATACATCTTGATAAGCCTTATTGATGCCGACAAGAATCTTGTCCAGCTTTCGGTTGGTCTCTTGCGCAACGATGCTTCGTCCACTCATGCGACCAAGTTCCACGCTCCACATTTTCTCATCCACGTCCAACTTACAGCTGAACTGTGAAATCTTGCCGTTTACCGTAATACGGCACATGACTGGAATCAGTCCGTTCTTCTTTGGCGCATTACGCTTCAGATAGAATAATACTCTGAATGTTGATCTGCTCATAACTTTCTACTTTTTTAACTGTTTGCAAAAATACTATGTACAGAGTCATTATCCCATTTGCAAATCCAAGCGAATCAAAGCATTAGAATCATGCATAAAAGAATCTTCCGAGTTTTCTTGGCAATCTTCTAATTATTAGATACTTTTGCCTCTTAATTCTGTGATTTTCGCCCATTCATTATCATCAAAAAACAGTAACGTTATAGTAACGAAAGTCTGTCTTAGACTGGCATTTTTCTGTCTTCTGATGTCTTTATGGAAAGCCCCATCCACCGACATAATTCAGTCATTTTTAACTATTTTGCTTTAATTATTACTGATTTTCAACTTTTTGTTGTATCTTTGCATAAGAAAGGCTGCATCTCGGCAATTCAAGCAAACTTGATTGCACTCGATTTGCACTTTCTTTGCATAAAAACAACTAAAACCTATATCATAATATGACGCTAAACAAACACACCACCATACTCAGTATGGCTTTCGCCGCAATCATGTCGTTTGGCACTATGCAAACCGACGCACAATCGCTCTCGCCGTCAACCAAATGGCAGTGGGATAAAGGTAAAATCGTGATTGAGTCGCCCGAACGACCTGCCGGACAGAAGGACGTGCTACAGTTAGCTCTGCCGAAGATGAAGACTGTACGTGTGGGCTTCGTCGGTCTGGGTATGCGCGGACCAAGTGCTGTGGCTGACTTCGCACTCATCCCTGGCGTAGAGATTGTAGCACTGTGCGACTATGAGCACGACCGTGCCGAGCGACAGAACGCAACACTACGCAAACACGGACTGCCTCCTGCTGCTGTATATTCGGGCGAAAAGGGATACGAGGACTTATGCCGACGCAACGATATCGACCTCGTGTACATCGCTACCGACTGGGACCACCACGCCATTGTAGCAAAGTGCGCTCTCGAAAACGGCAAGAATGTGGCTGACGAGGTGCCATCAGCTATGAACCTGGAAGAATGTTGGGAACTGGTAAATCTCGCCGAGCAGAAACAGCTCAACTGCATGATTCTTGAAAACTGCTGCTACGACTGGTTCGAAATGCGAACGCTGAACATGGCGCAACATGGTGTATTCGGTGAGATAATACGTGCACAAGGAGCATACATCCACAATCTCGACGAGTTCTGGGACTATTATTGGAAAAACCCAAACGGTTCCGACCCCGAACAATTAGGATGGCGACTAAAATACAATCGCGAAAATCGTGGCGACATATACGCTACACATGGCTTAGGACCAGTAGCGCAGGCACTCGACATTCATCGTGGCGACCGCATGGCACTACTCGTGGCAATGGACACAAAGAGCGTACACGGAAAGGAGTTGGTGGAGGCAAAGACGGGTAAGCCGTGCAACGACTTCCGCAACGGCGACCACACAACAACACTTATTCGCACCGCAAATCAAAAGGTTATAGAGCTGCAACACGACGTGATGAACCCTCAACCCTACAATCGACTATATCAGCTAACTGGCTCACGTGGCTTCGCCAACAAATACCCCATCGAAGGATACGCTTTGGACAGCAAGCAGCTCACTGCAAGCGGTGTGCAACCACAGGTGGACAACCTCTCTACACACAGCTTCATGCCAGAAGCCGAAAGAAAAGCACTCGAAGAGAAGTACGAACACCCAATTCTGAAGAAGTTCGGTAAACTGGCAAAAGAGGTTGGAGGACATGGCGGCATGGACTTCATTATGACTGCACGTCTCGTCTACTGCCTACAAAACGGACTGCCGCTCGACATGGACGTGTACGACTTGGCAGAGTGGTGCGCCATCGCCGAACTCAGCGCATTGTCAATGGACAACGATTGCGCTCCAGTCACCTTCCCCGACTTCACTCGCGGACTATGGAACAAGTACCAAGGCTACCGCCACGCCTATGCTTCGCCTGAGGAAGAGGCAGCAGCAGAAGCTATCGCCAAAGCCTTCACAAAGGCATCTAAAGATGCAACAGCTAAGTTGAAGCTATGGCAACTCTACGACAATGTGCTGAATGCCAAGAGCGATGCAATGAAGCAGAAGGCACAAACTGCTCTCAACAAAGCTATAGCCAAGGCAAGAGCAATCGTAGCCAAACAACTGTAACACCCCTCAACACCCCTTTTTACCCCTTTTTACCCCTTTTTACCCGAATAACAATACTTAATCAATCGCCTGCTATATGATAACTCTTCCCGAAAGTTTCTGGATTTTATTCGTGATAATAATCTTTTGCTTT
>ULPD01047375.1_pt1 | contig 15770 bp, 17 predicted proteins | sample 1953161 | NCBI WGS metagenome assembly ULPD01 (sample SAMEA4835619, study PRJEB28245) | human gut metagenome | biome: gut microbiome; material: fecal sample | place: Denmark | collected 2008
CGTTCCATGATTTCAGTGTGATAAGGAATTTCAAAATCAGGAACAACAGGTTCTCCAAATTTTTCTAATTCAACGTTTTCACTATCATCTTTTCCAATAGGAACACTATCATCAATGATGTTTGGAATCTGCATCATTTTTTCAGTAACAGACTCTCTTAATTTAATTTCTTTTTCTTCCAAAGCTGTTAACTCGTGAGCAATCTCAGCCATTTGTTGCTTAATTTCTTCAGCTTCTTCTTTTTTACCTTGGCCCATCAACTTACCGATTTCTTTAGAAATCTTTTTACGATTAGCACGTAAATCATCCGCATGTTGTTGTGTTTGGCGAAGCTCTTTATCCTCCATTAACACTTCATTTACTAAAGGCAATTTGTAGTCTTGGAACTTTTTCTTAATGTTCTCTTTGACAATGTCCGGATTTTCACGGACAAATTTCATATCTAACATGATATCCTCCTCTGCATAAAAAAAGAGACACTCGCACCCATAAAGGGACGATGTCTCGCGTTGCCACCCTTTTTACCATATATATACATATATGATCTCTTAACATGATAACGGTATGTACCGGATCAAACTACTAATTTCATTCAATCACTCTAAGGTGCTATTCAATTATTCATATCAGTATTTTCACCAGCCATACTGTCTCTATTTAATATATGGAATAATCTACTTATCCTTATCTTTGTTTTCAACACATTTATACCATTAAAACAAAGATAAAGTCAACCGCTTATTCTGTGAAATAGCCTCATTAAATCGGATTTATCATATGATTCTACTTATCTACAAATCATATTCAATATCACAATTATATATAGCATTAAAATATAAGAAATCCATCTATAATCCATGCCCATGAATATTAAAAACTGAATAAACAAAAGTAACCCTAATAGAGAAAAGAAGGCATAAATTCGTTTTGTTGAATTATCATAATACAAATAATATAAGCCAATTACTGCCATTGCAAAAATAGCGCCAATACATAAAGATCCTATAATGCTTCCATGACCAGAAATATAAACACATGCCGCAACAAAGATCATACATACTAAGGAAATTTTATCTGCTTTTCTATCTTGTCTAAAACTTTCCATTTTGTATACATCTAAATTGTGAATAATATTTGTGACTTCTTCATTCGAATAATTCAAACTCTTTTTACATGATATCAATTCAGCCACAGAAACATGCAAAGATTCGGATAGGGCAGGTAAAAATTGAATGTCTGGATATCCTATTCCACGTTCCCATCGGCTAACAGCTTTATCTGTGACATGTAGCCGTTGAGCTAATTCCATTTGCGTCATATTGTTTTCTTTTCTTAACTTACAGATAAACATTCCCATATCTTTTGCGTTCACATATATCACTTCTTTCTATAATAATTTATATCCATTCTATCAAATTGGCAATCAACGTGTCGTTTATATAATGTATTTGGGTTATTTCTATCTGATTTATCATATGAAAAAGGAGTAAAATCATAATTCTACTCCTTACATGCTTTATTCTTCTGTATTTTCTTCTGATTCTGCTTCAGGCTCTTCATGATCTACCAATGTCATACGCGTTACTTTCGCATCTCCATTTAAGTTGATCAATCTTACACCTTGTGTATTTCTTCCGTAGATTCCTACATTCTCTAAAGCTACACGGATCATGATTCCATCACTCGCAACAATCATCGCATCTTCTTTACCAGTAACCGCACGCATACACATTAGCTTACCTGTCTTTTCTGTGATATTAATTGTGCTAACACCTTTTTTACCACGAGAAGTCAAACGATAATCTTCGAACTTACTACGCTTACCATAACCATTTTCAGAAACAACAAGAACTGTGTCCCCTTCACTTGATAGTGCAGCACCTACAACTTCACTACCATCACAATTGAATCCTAATACACCACTTGCACTACGTCCCATGATACGAACTTGATCTTCATTGAATCGAACAGCTTTACCATTTGATCCTGAGATAATTACTTCATCTTGTCCTGTAGTTAATTTCACAAAACGCAATTCATCATCTGGTTTTAAACTAATCGCAATCTTACCATTACGATTGATATTTTCAAATTCAGATACAGATGTACGTTTCACAATACCATTCTTTGTAACAAATAATAATGTTTCACTTTCATCATCCTTAGGAACAGCTACAAGAACATTTACTTTTTCACCTTTTTCCAAAGTCATTAAATTCACAATTGGAATACCCTTAGATGTTCTAGATCCACTTGGAACATTGTATCCTTTTAATCGATATACACGACCCTTATCTGTAAACAACAACAAGAAATCATGTGTCGACATCGAAATCATAGTATCGATAGAATCCTCTTCATTTAATGTCAATGATTTGATTCCACGACCACCACGATTTTGAGCACGATATGTATCTACAAGCTGACGCTTAATATATCCAGACTCAGTTAATGTGATAATTACATCTTCCACTGGAATTAAGTCTTCATCTTCCATATCAACAGAAGCATCACTAATTTCAGTTCTTCTTTCATCACCATATTTCTGATCAATTTCAGTTAAATCATCACGAATGATTTGAAGAACACGATCATGATTTGCCAAGATATCCTTCAAATCTTCAATCGTCAATAATAATTGTTGATATTCATTTTCAATCTTATCTCGTTCCAATCCAGATAATCTTCTTAACTGCATTGCCAAGATAGCTTTAGCTTGAATCATGCTCAATCCAAACGCATCACATAAATCTTGAGATAAACCGGCCTCATCTTTTTTAGAACTACGAATCATATGAATAACTTCATCGATATGATCCATCGCAATTCGTAAACCTTCTAAGATATGTGCACGATCCTGTGCCTTCTTTAAATCAAACTGTGTTTTTCTTACAACTACATCAACCTGATGATCAATATAATCATGAATAATATCTTTTAAAGGCAACTGTTTAGGACGACCATTTTCAAGTGCCAACATATTGATACCAAATGAAGTTTGAAGTGGTGTTAATCTAAACAACTGATTTAAAATTACTTCTTCCTGCGCATCCTTCTTTAGCTCCATTACAATACGAATACCTTCACGGTTACTTTCATCGTTTAAATAAGTAACACCTTGAATTGCTTTATCACGAATTAAAGAAGCCATTTTAGTAATTAAGTTTGCCTTATTGACCTGATAAGGAATTTCATAGAAAATAATCTGTTTCTTTCCGTTTGATAATTCTTCAACACGATACTTAGAACGAATCATAATGGATCCACGTCCTGTTTCAAATGCTTGACGAATACCTTTACGACCCAAAATGATTCCTCCAGTAGGGAAGTCCGGTCCTTTAATGACTTCCATCAATTGAGGAACTGTAATATCCGGATCATCCATTACCGCAAAAATGGCTTGAATCGTTTCTGATAAATTATGAGGTGGAATATTTGTTGCCATACCAACCGCAATACCCACAGCACCATTGATCAACAAGTTTGGAATACGACTAGGCAGTACAACTGGCTCGCTTTCTTCACCATCATAGTTTGGAATAAAATCGACCGTATCCTTTTGAATGTCACGCAGCATCTCCATAGAGATTTTTGACATACGAGCTTCCGTATAACGCATTGCCGCAGCTCCATCTCCATCTAGAGAACCAAAGTTTCCATGGCCATCCACTAATGGATATCGATAAGAGAAATCCTGGGCCATACGAACCATCGCATCATATACAGCTGTATCCCCATGAGGGTGATACTTACCAATAACTTCACCAACAATACGTGCACTCTTCTTATGTGCAACACCTGAAGTAATTCCCAATTGATTCATCGCATGCAAAATACGACGATGAACTGGTTTCATACCATCACGAACATCTGGTAATGCACGTGAAACAATAACAGACATTGAATAATCTAGAAAGGCTGTACGCATTTCTTTGGATATTTCAACATCTTCTACATAGTCATATCGCTTATTTTCTTCTTCCATAAGGACCTCCTACTAGTAATCCAAATTAGCGTATACAGCATTTTCCTGAATATATTCACGACGAGGCTCTACATCCTCACCCATCAACATATCAAATACACTGTCCGCTTCCATCGCATCATCAATTGTGACACGTTTCAATACTCTATGATGTGGATCCATCGTTGTTTCCCACAACTGTTCTGCATCCATTTCCCCTAAACCTTTATAACGCTGAACTTTATATCCATCTTTAAATTCTTCACGCAACTGATCCATTTCCTGTTCCTTATACGCATAGGCAATCTTTTTTCCTTTTTGCACCTTATATAAAGGAGGTTGTGCAATATAAACATATCCACCTTCAATAACAGGTTTCATAAAACGATATAAGAAAGTCAACATCAATGTACAAATATGACTACCATCGACATCGGCATCGGTCATAATAACAATTTTGTGATAACGTAATTTCGATACGTCTACATCTTCTTGAATTCCACATCCAAAAGCAGTAATCATACTACGAATTTCCTGGTTTTCAAAAATACGATGCGTTCTAGCTTTTTCAACATTTAAAATCTTACCACGCAAAGGTAAAATAGCTTGTGTTTTCGCGTCACGACCTTGTTTCGCGCTGCCCCCGGCAGAATCACCTTCGACAATATAGATTTCACATTCACTTGCATCTTTACTTGAACAATCCGTTAATTTACCTGGTAATGAACTAATTCCATCCAACGCTGATTTACGACGTGTTAATTCACGAGCTTTTTTTGCTGCAATTCTTGCCTTGCTGGCAATTTCTGCCTTTTCTACAATAGCCTTGGCAATATCTGGATTTTCTAAGAAGAAACGATTGATCTGTTCACCCGCAATATTTGAAACAATCTTACGAACTTCACTATTTCCTAATTTTGTCTTTGTTTGTCCTTCATACTGAGGATCCGGGTGCTTAACAGAAATAATTGCAACCAATCCCTCTTTAACATCATCCTGAGATAAACTCTCATCCTTTTTGATCATATTATTATTTTTCGCATAGGCATTAATACAACGAGTCAAAGCCATTCTGAAACCATCTTCGTGATATCCACCTTCATGCGTATGAATATTATTACAGAAAGAATAAATACTAGATTGATAGCCATCGTTATATTGCAAAGCAACTTCTGCAAGAATACCATCCTGCAATCCCTCTACATAAATGACTTTGTCACTGATTGTACTCTTATTCTTATTTAAGAATTGTACATACTCAATAATTCCACCCTCATATTTATAGTCATTACTTGGACCATCTGATGTTCTTTTATCTGTTAAAGTTAAACGTATATCCTTATTTAAGAAGGCAAGCTGACGCAAACGAGAATTCAACGTTTCATAATCATAAACTGTTGTATCCTTAAAAATCGTTGGATCTGCTTTAAAACGAACTAAAGTACCTGTTTCTTCTGTTGTACCAATAATTTTTAAAGGCTCCACCGCATGTCCACCATTTTCAAAACGAATAAAATAGATTTTACCATCCTGATAAACAGTAACCTCTAACCATTCACTCAACGCATTAACGACACTGGCACCAACACCATGCAAACCTCCGGAAACCTTATAAGCGCCTCCGCCAAATTTTCCACCTGCATGTAATACCGTCATAATTGTTTCTACTGCGCTAATTCCTGTCTTTTCATGAATTCCAACTGGCATACCACGACCATTATCACGTACCGCAATAATATCCTCTGGCTCAATTGTCACATCAATTCGATTCGCAAAACCAGCCAAGGCCTCATCAATACCATTATCCACAATTTCCCAAACTAGATGGTGAAGTCCACGTACAGAAGTGGAACCAATATACATACCTGGTCTCAAACGAACCGCTTCTAACCCTTCTAACACCTGAATATCATCCGCTGTATACGAATGCTCTACTTGTGTAGCTTGTGTTTCTAATTCTTCAAATTCAAGAATCTCTTTTTGTAATTCATCCTGACTCATTTGTAGACCTCCTTGATTCTCCCTTGTTCTATATCATAGAATCGAACTGCACGATTCCAATGCATATTCAATCGTTCTGTTGTTGTTATAAAAATCTGCATATCGTTAGGAAGCTTTTCAATTAATTGTCGCTTTCTAAGATTATCCAGTTCACTAAATACGTCATCCAATAATAAAATTGGATATTGCCCACTCTTTTCATAAATAATTTGGGCTAACCCCAATTTAAGTGCCAGTACAAAACTTCTTTTCTGCCCCTGACTGGCCACTTCACATACAGGTTTTCCATTCAATTCAAATAAAATATCATCCCTATGAATTCCAATCAAAGTCTGATGATATTTTTTTTCTTTTTCAAAAACCTTGGCATAAGCTTCCTTCATATCTCCATCCAAATCAATAAACGTTATATACTTAGCATCTATATATTCTTTTTCATTTGAAAAGAATGGATATAGCTCACGCGCTTTTATCATCAAAGAATTCAAAAATTCATTTCTTTGTTTCATAATGATTTTTTGAACATCTATCATCTGATCCAAATAAATTTGAACTAAACACTCATCCACTTTACTCTGTTTCAAAGCTTGATTTCTCTGCTTTAAAATTTTTTGATACGAAGATAACGTAACCGTGTACGTTTTTGACAATTTCATTAACTCCATATCAATAAATCGTCTTCGATTTTTTGGAGATGAAGTAAATAAAGATAAATCGTCCGGACAAAATAAGATCGCATTTTCAATTCCAATAAAATCTGAATACTTCTTAACTGGATTTTGAAAACGAAACAAATGCTTTTTTTGATGATCCACGATCACTTTCAATTCTTCTTTTCTGCGATTAGACTCCACCGTTGCCTGAACACAAAATTCATTGCACCCATGCATGATCATACTGTCCAATTGATTTGTTCGAAACGAACGCAAATGACTTAAAAAATAAATAGCTTCAATTAAGTTCGTTTTTCCCTGTGCGTTTTTTCCATATAAAAAATGAATGCATTTTGGTGTAAAAGAAAAAGACATGGTTTCATAATTACGGAAATGAAAACATGTCAGTTTTTCAACATTCATTTCACTTCAATCCTTATTCCATTAGTTTCTACAATATCTCCATGGTAGATCTTTTTTCCACGACGATTTTCATTAACGCCGTTGACTAATACTTCCATGTTTGCTAAATATTCCTTGGCCTGTCCACCACTATAGACAACATCGCAAGCTTTTAGCAATTGTGCTAATGTAATATACTCATCTTTAAGTTCAAATTCCATGAAAATACCTCTTTTCGCACTATAATTATATCATAAAACGACATAAATAGCTATGCGTACAGAGATACCGATATAAAAAGAAACCGTTTAAAACGAGTTTAAACGGCATTTTCTTTAATCATAACTACGAATTGGCACTAAAATCATTAAGACTGAAGCATCTTCCGGATTTGATACCTTGATAGGCTTCATAAATCCAGAAAATTCAATCAATACTTTTTCGCATCCCAATGCCTTGATCGCATCCAACATATATGTACCATTACATGTCAATGAAATATCTTCTCCTTCATATTCACACTTAGTCAATACTTCATCAGAGTTTCCAATTTCACTTGAATACGTCTTAACATGAGTTTCTGCAGTTGAACATTCCAATTTAATTAAATGTACTTTATCATTACGAATGAAGTTAGTACGATCAATTGTACCTGCAATTTCATATGAATCCACCAACATCTTAGATACACAACTTGTAGGAATAATTCTTTGTACATCTGGGAAAGTTCCATCAATCAAACGAGTTTGGATAATTGTTTTATCAAATACAAACTGTGCTTTTTTAGAATCTGCATAAATATCGATTGTATCATCATCTGAAACAGAACGAACAACCTCAGTTAAAGATTTACTAGGAATTGTGATATTAAAATCTTGACTTGAATTCAATTCAATTGTTTTTCTAGCTAAACGATATGAGTCTGTTCCAGAACAATACAACATATTACCTTGTGAATTGAAATTTACCCCCGTTAATACTGGACGTTGATCTTTGTCGCTGCACGCAAATGCAGTCTGAGAAACGATTGATTTTAAATCTGTTGCCTTTAATACAAAATGATGATTAGGTTGTGTAAAATCAATATCAGGATATTCATTAGAACGAATACCATTTAAGTTAAATTGACCATTATCACTAGAAATACGAACTAAAGAGTAGTCAATGACTTCAATTTCAATATTTTTACAATCCAACTTACGAACAATTTCTAACAAATACTTAGAATCAATAATAATAGATCCTTCTTCTTCAATATCTAAATTATTCAATTCACCAGGAACAATTACAGTACGAATGGATATATTTGAATCACTACCAGTTAAAATCATTGAACCATCTTTTAAATCAATACAAATACCTGATAGTGCAGGTAATGGAGAAAAGACACTAATAGCTCTAGAAACAATAGATAGCTTGTCATAAAAATATTTTCGATCAATAGAAAAATGCATAAAATCCTCCTTTTATTAATATATTTATATATAAATTATAATATAAGGGACTGTATAAGTGTGTAAAAATTGCACAGACCCTTTAAAATACGTACTCTACGCTAATTTTTAGAATGTGGATTCCATGAGGAATACAGTGTATAAATTAAGAATCCAAAGTGCTACGAATTTTTTCAACAGCTGTTTTAAAAGCTTCATCTTTTTGAATCAATTTCTTAGCACGCTCATACGAACTAGAAATTGTCGTATGATCACGACCCCCTAATTCTTGCCCAATAGATACATAAGATTTATGAAGCAAGTCTCTAGATAAGTAAACACAGATATGTCTTGCGTTCGCAATAAATTTTTGACGACATTTACCCTCTAAATCCTTGTAAGATAAGCCATAAAAACGTGTTACAGCCTTCTTTATCTTTTTGATTGTCAATTCATCCGATTGCGATACAATAGGCTCTTTAACTAATACTTTACGCGTAAAATCCATATCGATTACATCTGGATTAAATAGTGTCGCATTAAATATCAAGCGATTTAAAGTCCCCTCTAGATTTCTTACGTCATTTGAATATTTACCAGCTAAATAATCAATAACATCTTCGCTCATATTCACACTTTCTTCACGACCTTCGATTTTCTTCTTTAAAATCGCTTTGCTAGTTTCGAATTCTGGTTTAGAAATACTGATTGTAAGCCCAGAAACAAAGCGTGAAATTAAACGAGACTGTAATCCACTAATTTCACTAGGATGCATATCACTTGTGATAATAATCTGTGTATTCTTTTGAATCAATTGATTATAGACAGTGAAGAAGATTTCCTGACTGCTAGAATGTTGCTGCAAATTTTGAATATCATCAATTAAGAAATAATCACAGTCTAGAAGTTGTTCCTTGACTCTTTCTACAGTATTGCCATGAACATTTTTGGTTTTCATAGCTTCAATCAATAAAGAAACTAAATCTCCACTATACATATAAATTACTTTACATTCAGGATGTTCCTTAGCTAGATAATTTCCCATCGCATGTAGTAAATGGGTTTTACCTAAGCCAGAATTACCATACAACATAAGGGGATTGAAGGGATGAGAAGTCGTTTGTGTACAACAAGCTAAACATGCGGCATAAGCCTCCGCATTAGAATTACCTTCGACAAAATTTTCAAATGTATAAGAAGGATTGAACTTATTTTCTAATAAAACATTCGTTCTTTGTTTGACAACCTCTTCAGGCATCATCTTTTCCATTTCTCTTTGGTGGATAAACTGAATTGTTAATGTATCGCCCCAGACCTCACTTAAAGTGGATTCAAACAGTTCTTTTTCTTTCTGTTTCTTTAAAATACTAAAAGTGATTGTAGAACGATAGGCTACATAAGCTATATTATCCTCTATTTTAAATAGAGTTGTTTTTGAAATCCATGAATTGAATGTATGACTATCAAAATAGTTGGATTCTTGTATTTTTTGTAAAGTTTCATTCCATATCGATGCATAAGACATGGTAGACATAGTAAAACCTCCTTGCAGTATTACTATTATACACGATTTTTACACTTATCCCCATTTATTCTTTTGGGATAAATTTTTTCCCAATGTGGACTTATGTGCAAAAAAATGAACAAAATTGGGATAACTCATGTTATATTCATATTATATACATAGAGAATCATTGATAAACAAAGGCTCTCAATGACTTTTCCAAAGTTATACAGAGAATGAATTTAGAATGTCTTTATCCACTGTATAACTTATGATTTTATATACATTTTATATGTATATTTTGAATTAAAATAAAATAGAATACAGATCCATGTATATAATATGTGGATAATATATAGACCATTTTGTGTAAAACTAATAAAATGTTATAATGAAGTGTAGGAATATAAAGGGGTATAAAAGTATATGTATATTTTTAAATCGAATATAAATCAAAAAGAATACGATCACTTTGTAGAAAATCATCCTAGTTGTAGTTTGCTTCAAAGCTACAAATGGGCAAATATAAAAAATAATTGGAACTCCATTTATATAGGAGTTTATGAAAAGGATACATTAGTAGCCGCTGGGTTGGTATTGATTCGTCCATTACCACTTTCTTTTTCTATGTTTTATTTGCCTAGAGGACCAATTTTAGATTATAAAAATAAAGAGTTATTGAATTTTTACTTTACAGAATTAAAGAAAATTGCCAAAAAAGAACATTGTTTATTTATTAAATTTGATCCAAGTATTTTAATTTCAAGCTTCCACTTAGACGAAGAAAGAAAAGAATTTAATTATAAGGAAGAGTTTGAAAATATTAAATCATGCAAAGCCATTCATTATGGATTCAATAAAGATTTTGATACAACCATTCAACCAAGATACAATATGGTAGAGTATGCGGATGATTTTGGAATGGACAATTTATCTAAAAAAGGGAAAAAGAACATTAAAATTGCTCAGAAACAAAATTTAGATATTCAATTTGGACACAAAGAATTATTGGAAGACTTTGATAAAGTCATGAAATGTACAGAGGAAAGAAAAGGAATTTCTTTACGAACAAAAGAGTATTATGAATTACTTCTAGATACATATGCAGATGATGCATTTATCACTTTAGCCTATTTCCATATCCACGATATGTTAAAAGAGACAAAAGAAAGATATGAACAGTGTTTACTAGATTTAGAGAGTTGTCCAGAGAACGCAAAGAAGAAACGTTTTACCTTGGAAGAATTAAAAGACTCATTAGAGAAGAAAATCGGTAAATATGAAGAAGATGTGAAAACATATGGAGAAACAGTCTGTGTTTGTGGAACACTAACCGTAAAATATGGACATACATCAGAAATTTTATATGCAGGTATGAATGAAGATTTTAAACGTTTGATGGGACCCTATTTAACTTGGTATAAAACAATGGAAAAATGTTTTGAACTTGGATGTAAAACAAGTAATATGGGTGGAATTGAAGGAACTCTTAAGGGAGGACTTGTTGATTTTAAAGAAATATATCATCCTAGAATCAATGAATACATTGGTGAATTTGATATTCCGGTTAATTCATTATTGTATAATGTTGCATTTAAATTTTATAAGAAGATTAAGGAAAGAAACGCAAAACACAAATAATTTAAGCATGATTTAAGTACGACTATCTATTATATCCAAGTAAGGATGGAATTTGATATGTCGTATTTATTTTTTAAAGATATAAACCGTGAAGAATTTGATGAATTTGTGAAAAAAATGAATATTGTAATTTACTACAAAGTTATAACTGGGCAAAAGTAAAAAATAATTGGGATCACATGTATACAGGGGTATATAGAGATAATGAATTAGTCGCAACAGCTTAGTATTGATAAAAAGATTACCATTATCATTTTGTATGTACTATTTACCCAGAGGTCCTATTATGGATTATAAGGATAAAGAGCTTGTTCAATATTATTTTGATCAATTAAAAAAGGTCGCCAAAAAAGAACATTGTATCTTTATTAAATTTGATCCAGCTATTCATGTTAATGATTATGATTCAAAATCATATAATACAAATCGATATGAAGATACAGATACATATTTAAAAATATTCAAAAGCTGTAAAGCTATACATCATGGCTATACAATGAGTATTGCGGATACAGTACAGCCTAGACTTCAATCGAACGTATATTCATATGAAAATATAGAGGAAACATTGCCAAAACATACGAAACGTTTAATTAAAGATGCAGATCGAAGAAATGTACAAATTATTCATGGACAAGGTGAATTGCTAGATGAATTCAGCCGACTTGTAGAATTGACGGAATCAAGAAAAGGCATTGCGTTAAGAGATAAAGAATATTTCAAGACATTATTAGAAAATTATCCTGAAGGAAGCGTCATCTTTTTAGCGACTTGCAACGTATATCAATTAGATAAAGAGGCAAAGGAAAAGAAGGTACAGTTTGAAAAAGAAATGGCTGTAACACCTGAAAATGCTAAAAAGAAATTGCATCGTTTAGAAGATCAGTTACAAAGTGTAAATAAAGATATAAAAGAATTTAAAGAAATATTTTCTGAATTTGGCCAAGAAGATAAAGATTTGCGATTGCAGGAATACTTAGTATTCAATATGGAAATACTTGTGAAATGTTATATGCTGGAATGGATGAAAGATTTAAAAAATTCATGCCTCAATATAAGGAATATGTTGAAAACTTTAAATGGGCCTTTGATAGAAGATGTCTGTGGAGTAATATGGGTGGTGTAGAAGGATCTTTAGATGATGGATTGACTAAATTTAAAGATAATTTTAATCCAACTATCAATGAATTGATTGGAGAATTTGATATACCTGTTTATCCAATTATGTATCGTTTAACTCAAAAAGCATATGAAATACTTAAAAGTAAGCATAAGTGATAATTATTTTATTGACAATCATTTTAATTTGTGTTTATAATGTTTGAGCAATCTTATTTGAAAATTTAGAATGAAGAAAAAGACTGAGAGGTGTAATCAAGATGAAAAGAACATATCAGCCAAGTAAGAGAAAACACCAAAAAGTTCATGGCTTCCGTGCTCGTATGGCAACTGTTGGTGGACGTAACGTTCTTTCTAGAAGAAGAGCGAAAGGCAGAAAGGTTTTATCCGCATAGAAATCACCTGCTAGGTGATTTTTTTGTCTGGATAGGGAAATAACATGAAAAAAGAATTTCGTGTATTAAAAAACTATGAGTTTTCTTCCATCATCCAGAATCGACAATTTGTTAAGTCGTCGTCTTTTGTTTGTTATTTTCAAAAACGTAAACTAGACCATGCAAGAGTCGGAATCAGTGTTGGCAAAAAATTAGGAAATGCGGTCTGTCGTAATAAAGTGAAAAGACAGCTTCGTAGTATAGTAGATGATATTTTTACATTTGAAGAGGAATATGATCTTATTATTATAGTCCGACCTGCCTACGCAAATAAGTCGTTCGAAGAAAATAAAAACGAAATGAAAGAAAATCAAAATCGGATAAATAAAAGATTTTTGAAAAAGTAGAGGAATAAAAAATGAAACAATTTTTGCAGAAAAAAGCAAAATTGGTCTTTCTATGTATGTTGGTATTATTAACATGTACGGCTTGTGCAAATCCAAGAGGTAGAGATGGAAAAACATTAGCAGACCAAATTATTGCAAGTGAAGAAACTACAATTGATGCAAGTAAAATCAATTACAAAGACATTTCTGATAAGAAATTAAAGAAAGAAATTAAAAAGAATATCAAAGATGGGCAATATACAATTCAACCAACAACTTTTAAAAATTCTATGTCTAAAGGATGGTTTGAAGGTTTAATTGTTTGGCCAATCGCACAAATTATTAACTTAATTTCATCAAAAACAGATGCCGGTGTAGGTATCATTTTAACAACATTGTTAATTCAGATGCTTGTATTTGTATTTACACGTAAATCACAAATGTCTACACAAAGAATGCAGGAAATTCAACCTGAAATTCAAAAGATTCAAAATAAATATAAAGATAAAACAGATGAGCGTTCTAAAATGCAGATGGCTCAAGAAATGCAGAATATTTATCAAAAATACGATATTCACCCATTTGGTTCAATGTTAATTACTTTCATTCAGCTACCAATCATGATGGGTATGTATTATGCAACAATGCGTTCAGTAAGTGTTGTTAGCGGAAGCTTTATGGGTATTTCTTTAGCAGGTACTCCACTTGATGGATTTAAAGCATTCGATATTGCATATATCTCAATTTATGTATTGATGGTTATCTTCTATATTGTATCAATGAAATTACCTCAATGGTTAAAGAAATGGCAAGATAAGAAAGATAACGTTAAAGTTAAAAAATATGCGCAGGAAGAAACAAATCCTATGGCTAACAGCATGAACATGTCAATGTACTTCATGACAGCAATGATTTGTATTATGTATATTTCATGGCCAATGGCGATGTCATTCTATTGGTTAGTATCAAGTGTAATTCGTGTATGTCAATCATTGATCCTACACAAAGTTATGAACAAAAAGTAGGTATAACATATGGAATTCGCTAAATTTACTGGAAAAACTTTAGATGAAGCTTTAGCAGCTGCTTGCAATGCTAAAGGATGTACAAAAGAAGAACTTCATTATGAAGTTACAGAAGAGAAAAGTGGTTTTTTAGGAATCGGAAAAACAATTGAAATTGAAGCATATTGCCCAAAAGATATTGAAGATTTCATTAAGTCATATATTCAAACATATTTTGACAATGCAGAATTAGATGGAATTGTTGAAATTGAAAATGATCATGGTTTCTATCATATTACTGTAAACACAAAAAACAATGCGATTATGATTGGTAAAGCGGGTAAGTCTTTACAAGCATTCAATCGTTTAGTTAAAGCTGCAGTAAGTGCAGCATTCAAAAAGCGTATCGGACTTTTAATCGATGTGAATGGTTATAAGGAAGAAAGATACGAAAAAATCTGTAAAATGGCAGTTCGCATCGCAAAAGATGTACGTCGTACAAAAGTAGATGCAGTATTAGATCCAATGCCAGCCGATGAAAGAAAGGCAATTCACAATGCTTTAGCAGGAATGAACGATATTTCTACTAAGAGTGAAGGTGAAGGCGAAGGACGCCGTTTACACATTTTATATACACCAGGAAAAGATGAAGAATAACGGGATTATCCCGTTATTTTTTTGAAGGAGGGCTTCATGAAAATTATTATTGGATTAGGGAATATTGGTAGAGAATATGAAAATACACGTCATAATGCAGGTTTTATGGCGATTGATAAATTGGCACAAATGCTAGAAATGGATTTTAATCAGGAAAAGTTTTCGGCTTATTTTGCGAAAAAGAAAATTGATGGAGAAGACATAATTTTATTAAAACCAACCACATATATGAATAATAGTGGTATCGCATTAAGACAATGCATGGACTTCTATAAAGTGTCTTCTGAAGATATCCTTGTATTATATGATGATATGGATATGCCTGTTGGAAAACTTCGTTTGCGTCAAAAAGGTAGTGCTGGTGGTCATAACGGAATCAAGAGTATTATTTCTCATATTGGCACACAGGAATTTGATCGTATTCGCATAGGAATTGGTAAAGATAAATTAATTCCAGTTGTAGACTGGGTACTCGGTAAATTCCCTCAGGAACAACAAGAGGATTTAAATCATGCTTTAGAACAAGCCGCGAAAGCAGCTAAATTTTCAATAAAACACTCTTTTAGTGACACAATGAATAGGTATAATAAGAAGTAGAAGGTGTGCGCCAGTTCGGTGCCAAATATATAACT
>ULPD01047263.1_pt1 | contig 15752 bp, 19 predicted proteins | sample 1953161 | NCBI WGS metagenome assembly ULPD01 (sample SAMEA4835619, study PRJEB28245) | human gut metagenome | biome: gut microbiome; material: fecal sample | place: Denmark | collected 2008
AGCGATATGAACAGAAGCATTGAAGCGATACCTACATGGTCACTCTGCTACATCATCAATGGCGATGCAAGCGGACTGACAGACGAGGAAATCCGTATGGTGGACGAAGCCATACGCAAGAACAATATTGAGATAGTAAGTCCAAGATACAACGAGGACATGTGCACAGAACCTTACTTCAGCCATTATCCGTTCTTCGGACTGCCTACAGAAGTTGAGGACTGCGACATCATCTATCACGAGTAACAACCCCTTTAACAACATCAGATATGAACACTACAGAATATTTCAAGAGAACCATACAAGCCTATTTGGAGGAGCGAGCAATGGAGGACGAACTCTTTGCAGCCAAGTATGACAACCCCGACAAGAACATAGACGATTGCGTCACCTACATACTTAATTGGGTGCAGAAGAGCGGTTGCAACGGCTTTTGCGATGACGAGATATATGGGCAAGCCATCCACTACTACGAGGAGAAGGACATCGAGGTAGGAAAACCATTGAACTGCCAAGTGTCTGTTAACCACCACATCGAACTCACAGAGGAGGAGAAGGCACAGGCAAGACAGGAAGCCATCCGCCAATATCAGCAAGAGCAGATGAACAAGATGCGTAACAGAGATACCGCCAAGCGCACCTCACAGAGAACGGAAACAGAAGTACACCAACCATCATTATTCGACACGTTATGAAACCAAGAACGAAATATCAGAAGCAAGTCGTAACCTCAAACAAGGGGTTACGACCTATCAAGGGAGCGCAAATGCAATGGGCATTCCGTGAATGTCTTGACCACTATGCCTTTCAGTTGAAGCACGGACAGACCACCTGCATGGACTGCGGACACACTTGGACTACGGACGAGGATGCGGACAAATGTGTCTGCCCGAAGTGTAAGGCAAAGTTGGAAGTGCAGCGCACCAAGCGACAGAAGGCAATGTCTTCTACCTATTTCAGTGTACTCACCGAGCGCAAGGGACTACAACTTATGCGAGCATATCAGATGAAAGCATACTACCGCAAGGGACAAAAGGCAGACATTTATTGTTGGGAGGTGGCACGCTATTGGATGAACGAAAAAGGCAAGGTGGAGGTTATGGCACGCAAGCGCACAATGGGTATCTATATGGACACGTTCTGCTACGACTCCGACATTGAACTGCGCAAGGACAACACCACCTATCAGCATATTGCTTCATTTCCGGTCTGCCCCGATATGAAAGTCATTCCTCAGATATGGCGCAACGGCTTTGACGGAGCGTTTCACGGCATCGAACCGCTTACATTGTTCAAGGCGATGCTGACAGACCACCGCATCGAAACGATGATGAAACAATGCCGTTACGGACACGTCCGCCACTTCATAGACCATCCACGGCACTTGGAAACTTGTTGGAATGCCTACAAGATAGCCAACCGCAACCATTACCTTATTACAGACATCGGCAAATGGGCGGACTACATCTGTATGTTGGTAGAAATGGGCAAGGACATCAGAAGTCCACATTACATTTGCCCCGACAACCTTGAAGCCGAGCACGACAGAATATCCGAGAAAATCAGAGCCAAGAAAGAAAAGGAGCGCACCGAGGAGGAGATACGCAAGGCATTGAAGAACGAGGACAAGTTCAAGGAAATGAAGAGCCGTTTCTTCGGTTTGATGTTCACGGACGGCAATATCGTGGTGAGAATGCTTGAAAGCGTCAGGGAGCACGTTCTTGAGGGTAAGGCGATGCACCATTGCGTAGGCAGCGGTACAAACTACTCACTCAATCCCGACTGCATCATCTTCTCTGCAAGAATAGCCGAACAAAGGGTTGAGACCGTGGAGTTTTCACTCGAACAGATGGAAGTCGTACAATGCCACGGACTACAGAACAAGGACACCGAGCACCATGCCGACATCATCAACTTAGTGAACAGCAATGCAAGACTAATAGAGCAACGAATGGTTGCAACGACATAAAATCCATAAGGGCGGAGCGATGAAAATTCGTTCCGCCACTTTCTTTCTTGAGCCGAGGAGCGGAAAAGAAAGTGGCAAAGAAACCGTCTTGCCCTTATCTGCGATGCTTGCAAAGAAACAAAGGACAGCCCCCAATCAAAAGGACTGTCCTATTTTATAAAACCTTATTCTATGGAGTAAACAAGAGCAGATACTCCATTTTTCTTCTTCGCTCGATGGAAGGCACTATCTTTCCGTTCCACCTTTTGAAGTCCACATAGTCACGATAGATGTTTCTGTTGCCACTTCGCATCTTGGCATACATCCGGCTTTTCATCACCTTTCCACACCCCACATTGTAGGCAAGTGCAGCCAAGAGCAGCGAGTCACGACCGAAGCCACGATACATAGCGCACAGCTTTCTGAGGTCAGAGCGCAGCAAGGCATCGGCTTGCCGTTCCGTCATTTTTGGAGAGAACCGCTCGCCAGGTAACAGCTTGTGCCCATATCCGACATAAGGATGATGCTTCGGTCCGTGCAGACCCTCGTACTTCTTGATGCAGGCGACAGCCAACTCAAAACGTGACACATGACAAACTCGCTTTATCGCCCCTTGCGTCTGGGCAGACAAGCTGCCCGACACAAGAAGCAAGGCTAACAATATCATCAACCTCATACGCTACCGAGTTTGTTGGCACTTCTCGCAAACTCTTCCTCCTCATCAGTATCGTTGAAACAGAACTCCATTTCGTATGACTTGCCGAAGTTGTCCTCTACCACCACTGTCAGCGTCTGTGTCTCCGTGCTTGCCGAGGTATAGTAAAGACGGAACTTCTCGTTCTCCAACAGATAGCGGTCGTTTGGCTGGAACACCGTTCCGTTCTCCATTCTCAGCGAACCTTTTCCGTCATGCTGAAAATAGCGGATGGTGTAGATGGTGCCGTCAAACTTTCCCTCCGCCTTCAACTCGCAGCGGATTTCAACGGTCTGTCCACGCACAATGTCCTTTGGCACAGGCATCGTCTCCATCTTGAACGGATACGACTGCTGAATGTCCAGCTCATCGCTGCACGATGAAAGGATTACCGACACGGCACACACGAAAAGGAATGCCAACACGCTCACTGATTTCTTGATTTTATTGTTCTTCTTCATTGTCTTGATGTTTTTGAATGATTGTTACTTTCTTGTCTTATGGCTCATCAGGTACTCGTTCAAGTCCTTGTAACCTGTGTATAGATGCGAATGGTCAATGACCTTATCGCCATATCGCTTTTGCAGTTCGACACAGGCATTCTCGCCTGCTTCGTCATTGTCCAAATGACAGTACACTTGTGCATAGCCATCTAAAAGATGATGCACCTTTTGCATATTAGCCACCGAATTGAGGATAATATGATCCTCACCACGACCTATGCCGAGAATTACGGCAGAGAGGAAATCCATAAAACCCTCGTACAGATGGCAGACGTTGCTGTTCCTGCCAATGAGAGTGATGTCCTTTGGCGACACGCAACCTTTGAAGAAACGGTTGCGTATCTCGTAGCCATCGCTGTTGTTCTTGAAACCGACAGCAAAGAACTGTTTGCCATTGTATCGGTATTCCACCTGACAGCAGAAACGGCTCGCCACGTCAGCCGATATGCCACGCTCACGCAAGTACTGCCTGAGAGCAGGATGGCTCAAAGGCTTTTCCACAATATCACTAAAGGGATTGCCTTTTACCTTCACAGCCTTTTCCGCTATCCTTTGATAATGCGGAAACGATGTCGGGAAGCTGCCACCAAGCGTTTCAGATATGAACTTGGCTTGTGCCACAAACTCATTGCTGTTGATGAACTCCCCTGCGAGGTTGAAGATGTCACCACCTCTGGCGATGCCATAATCATACCAGACATTCTTGTCCGTTGATACCCGAAGCGAAGGATTGCGGTCGTTGCGGTATGGCGCATGATACCAAAGTCCCGAAGCCTTGTGCTTGACAGGCTCAATGCCGAGAATATAGAGAAAGTCCACGATAGGCACTTGTTTGATTTCATTGATGTCCATAGGCTCACTATTTTAGTTGATGATGAACTTCATGCCGATGCCAAACTGCGTGTGGAAATGTCCCATGCTGTTGCCCCAAACAAGCCTTTCCTTAACGGAAGCTGTCAAAGCAACCATATCCGACAGGTATATTTCCGTTTCCAATGCCACGGCACCGCCATAGATAAACGCTCCCTTGTTCTGCAAGGTCGCTCCGTCCGACATGGTTCTCTTGCCCCAGTTTACGGACTCATAGCCAGCCTGTGCCGTACCTCCGATATAGAACAGCACCGTCTTGCTGTTGTCGGAAAGGAAGTTGTAGGAATAACCGAACTCGCCCGTCATTTGTGCTATTGGAACGGAAGTTTCACGGTAAGGCTGATGTACTTGCAGATATTCCGCCCCATACGTCCACTTGTCACCACCCTTGGTATAGCTCGAAAGTCCGAAACCTGCGTAATAGCCAGCCTTGCAGGACTTCTTGCCGTTATACACTCCGTCAGCCATGCCGACCTTCACCTCAATGCCTTTCATCTGAGGAAGACATCTTTGGGCGAATGCCTGCCCTGCGGTGAGGGCAAGCATCGCCATGATTGCAATGTTTCTTCTTTTCATCCGTTACTTCACGCTAAGTTCGTTGATTGTCAAAGCTCGCACCAAGTCGCTGTTCTCCACAACAAACGACTGATGGCGACCGCCTTCCTTCTCGTTCATCTCCACGACAAGCTCCTTGTCGTCTGGAATGGTAAATTTCGGCAAGCAGAACACCGTCTGCTCCGTTTTCTTGCCAGCCACACGCACCACATAGTTGTAGGCACGGACAGGAATAAGCACCTGCTCCTGAATGGCGGTTCGCTTCGCCACCTTCTTGTCCACCACCTTGAACGTGATATAGTCCACGTCAAACGGCACGTTGCTCTGGTTCTTGATTTCTGTGTGGAAATACAGCAAGTCGCTGTGTACATAGATGCCCTTCAAAAGGTACTGGATTCCGAAACGCTTGCTGCCGATGTGCTTCACCTTGCGCTTGTTCTCCTTATGGATTGACTTCATGATGAGGTGTACCAGCATGGGACTTTCCTTGCCCAACTCCTTGAGATAAATCTCCTGCGCATTGTTCGGGCGGTTCACCGCCTCACCGTCATGGATGAAGTCCGCCATCTCGATATTGAGCATGAGCGGTTCCTTGGCATACTTCACATTGAAGGTGTAGAATGAGCCATCCTCCGTGATGACGCTCATATTGGTCTCTTTCTTGAAGTTCTTCACGGCTGCTTTTACACGGATAACATTCTCCGCACCGTCCGCCTTGCCAGCTATCAAATCCTCTGATCCCAAGTCAACGTACTTGACAGAGGCAGGAAAGAGAATATGAACCGTCTTGTCATAAGTCACTTCCAAACCATGAGGGGGAATCATGCGGTCGAAGGTCAGCTTCTTGGTCAAGCCGTGATAGAGGTTGCTGTTCTCTTCCTTCTGCGAATACACCTCCTTGGTCAAGGTCAGTTTCTCTTCCTGGTCGGAAGAAACATTGCTTACTTGCTCAGTCTTTACAGACTTCTGCACTTTTTTCTTGCCTGTCTTCTGCGCTGATGCAGTGCAGGCTACGCCCAGCATAAGGGCGAACATGATTGTTGTCTTCTTCATTTTTGTTTGCTTTTAATTAAACTTTTGGATTAAGTGGTATAAATGCTGTTGCCTTTCGGCTAATCTTCCTCTTGGTAAAGCATGACCTTGTAGCCAGCCTTCAGGTGTATCTTGACGGTACGCATCTTCTTGGAGATATACTGCGACACGCCTTGTATGACACCTTTTCCCAAGTCGGAGGCAAGCTGTGCACCGGCATTGGAGGAAATGTTGATGCTGCTGTTCAGCGAGCTTCCCATGTTGGCACCGACTTCCTTGGCTGCGTCAACCTCCATCGACTTCGGGATGAAGATGCCCTCCTGACCGTCATTGTCATAGACGGCAAGCTCAATCGGGATAATCATGCCGTTGTGCTCAATGGACTTCAAGGCTATGGAAAGCCTTTCGCCTTGCAATCGTGCCAATCCGACAATGACAGAATTTCGTGGTATCTTCCTATTGCCGACACGCATAGATTCCAACAATCTCAACCTTACTGCCTGTCCGTCCGTTATGGTCTGGTTGCCGTGGATGCAGGCAGAAATCGTGTTTTTGTCGGAAACACCACCTCTTCCGATGGCGGTATTGAATCTTGCCGAAGCTTTTTCCGAGTAAGAGGCTACAAACTCCCCGTTACTCATGGGGCGATTCAAGGACGAGACTACACGCCTTTGCACTTGCCTTACAGGTGTAATCTTGGCTTTCTTGCCCTTGGCGACAGCTTCCTTGTTTTCCTCTGTTGCAGTTTCTGCTGATGAAGGACTTGCCGCATTGGCATTTCCACCAGGCATGTACTTTGCCGCAAGTTGATAGGACTTCTCCATAAGGGCAACTTGCTCGTCCATATTGGAACGCTTGTTTTCCTGCTGCATCATGCTTGCCTCCAGCTCATCAAGACGTTTCCTCAACTCAGCATCTTCGCTGCTTCCCCTTTGTTGTGGCTGTTCATAGAAACCGCCCAAGGTCGTGTTCAAGGTTTGGTATGCCTCGGCAGACGAGCGGATGGCATCCGCCTCCTGTCTTTCCGCTTTTGTTGGCTGCTGCCCAGACTGCATCAGGTCAAAGTCCTTTTCTTGCCGTGTAGCAGTCGAATCAATGCCTGGCATGTACTCACCAAGAGTGTTCATTACTCTGCTTTTTTCCTTTTGCTTATTGGCAAGATCCTCCTTGGAGTATGCCTTGCGCTTGTCCGCCTCCACATCAGTCTTCTCCGCATCGGGCATTTCCATGTTGAATCCCTTGCTGCCTTTCTCACCCTCTGATGCCGACGGCTTGAAGATAAGCCATAGCACCAGACCGCAGACGAGGAACATGCACGGTATGGCAATCATCTTGTTACGCTTGATACGCTGTTCCTCTGTCAAAGGCTTCTTTTCCTTTGGAGCCTTATCCGTCTCCACCTTGTCATTCTTCTCCTTCTCCATGTGTCAATTCATTCAGGTTGGTCACTTGCTGCCCCTTGTCGGTAGGCAACTTTACACTCTCAATGTGCTCAACCTCTATATTAGAGGTCTTGCCGTTTCCAAAGTTGATGATGGCTGAACCTATCATGTAAAGACTACAGAGGGCAAACAAGCCGAACATGACAAGCACGACTTTCAGTCTCACCCTTGGCGGAAGGGAATCCAGCCTGTCACGCAGTCTTCCCTTCATACCATTCACCTTTTCTTGGATTGTCTTAATTGGATTTTCCATTCTTGCTATTTTTATCGTTCTACTGTACTGATGTCCCTGTTTTCCACAATGGTGAAACCTTCAATGGTAAAACCATTCGGGTTATCATCGGAGCGTGTGGCGTTCACCAACCTGCATACGGTGACAAGACTTCTCTCCGTCACATTGCTCTCTCGGAGTATCACCTGCCGTGCGTAGGTCTTGGCTTGATAAGGGTAGTTATCAAAGTTACAGACCACGCTGTCCACTTGCAACGACTGGTTGATGTTTCCCGCGATGAGTCTGTTGTAAAAACCTTTCTCCGCAAAGTCCTGGTAATAGTTGTATGCGCTCTTGTCCGCCAGCAGCAAAGCACGCTTCACGTTGTGCTCGATGGCACTCTTCTCCGGTGATAGCGTGAAGAACAGCTCATGAAAGCGTCTCACGTGTTCCCTTGCCTCGGCAGGTCTGTTCTGTGAGAGGTCTTGCGAGAGTGCGAGCATCAGCGACTTGCCTCCATCAAGGACGTATATCTTCTCGCGTTGCTTCTCCGCAAATCGGAATGCGAACACCACCGAGCATATTGCAACAACAGCGCAACCGATGACGAGGACGATGCAGAACAGGCGTATCTGTCTGAACGAGGTCTCGATATTCTTCAATGACTTGAATTCCATTTTTCTTTTCGTTGTATTGTTCATGAATGACTATATTTTCTTAAATCCGCTCTTGATGAGCCTTCCGGCACGTCCTGCCACATTTCCAGCCGTTGCTCCTGCGATGCTTCCGCCCAGTGAGCCTGCCGTGTTCACGTTCCGGTTGTAGTTGCCGATGCCGCCACCTGCCTGTATGATCCAGCCTGCCACGGTCGGTATGGTGAAGTAACCGATGATTCCGATGATGAGGAAAACGATGTAAACACCGTTGCTTGCCTCAATGGAAAAATTCGGGTCGTTCTGCAATGCCTCGATGTCGTTTTGCAGCATCAGCACCTGTATCTTGGCAAGGATGGTACTGAACAAGTCCGAAACGGGTAGCCAGAGATAAATCTGTATGTACCTGCAGAACCATTGCGTCAGCGTGGACTGGAATCCATCCCATACCGATATGGCGAAACAAAGCGGTCCGAGGATGGACAGGACGATGAGGAAGAATGTCCTCAGCACGTCTATGACCAGTGCAGCGGCTTGGAACAGCAGTTCCAGCAGTTCACGGAAGAAATCACGGATGCTCTTTTTCATGCTGTACATGCCACGCTCCACATACATTCCCGCCATTGTCACCACGTCGCCGGGTGACCAGCCGAGTTCGTCAAGCTGCTTGTCAAACTCCTCGTTGCTTACAAGGTATGCGGTTTCCGGATTGCGTTTCATCGCCTCATACTCCAACTTGTCTTTCTGCGCCCGGTATTCATTCATGTCGAAGGTCTGTGTCTCCAGCATGGAATGTGTACCTTGCACAATGGGACTCATCACGCTGTTGAGCGTACCGAGCACGATGGTCGGGAAGAACATGATGGCAAGTCCGATGGCAAACGGACGGAGCAACGGAAATACATCTATCGGCTCTGCCCTTGACAGTGACTGCCAAACCCTCAGGGCGACATAGAACAGCGCCCCAAGTCCTGCAATTCCCTTGGCAATGTCCGTCATGTCGGAGCACAGCGGCATCATCTCGTCATACAGGGAACGCAGTATCTGGTGAAGATTCTCGAAATCCATAGGCTACCAGTATTTCTCGTTTGACTTGCCGTAGAGTCCCATGATGCGGTCGAGGTCGTTTTTCTTCTTGGCACGCAGATAACTCACGGAAATGTTCTTGTTGGTATAGTAGCTCACGAGATTGCGGTAACGCTTCATCTTCGAGTAGCAGCGTTCCACCACGTCCATTCGCTCCTTGTCCGTCATGGAAAGGGTCGTGATGTTCACCACGTTCTTCAACTCCGTCAGCACATCGTTGCTTTCCTCCAGCAGTTTGGTGTAGCCAAAGCCGATGGCTGAGAGTTCCTCCACGGAAAAATTGTCATCGTGCATCATCTTCTGGTAGTTGTTGATGTAGATGTCCGTGATGTCACCCACCATGAGGATGGTCTGCTGCACCTTGCGTGCGTCCTTGACGAGGTTGTTTACCGACTTCAGCGCATCGTAGTACTTCTTGCCCTGCTCGTAAATCTTCACGGTCTCCTTGAAGTTGTTGATCATGTTCTGAGCCGTCGAAGACGTGTGGACGATGTTGTTGGACGAGTTGATGATACTCTGCGCAATGTTGGTAGGATCTATGACAGACCACTGTGCGCTTGCCTTTCCCACCATCAGCAGGAACAGGCAGATTGTCATGATTACTTTTGTTCTCATTTTACTTTTGGGTTAAGTGGATAATGAATTTCATTTGTTCTCTTGTTTGTCCTCTGCAAGCTGCCGGATGGCAGCTTCCATGTCACCGCCGAGTTTCTCCGCCAATGCCCTTACCTCCAGTTTCTCACTTTCCTCAGTCGTATAGGCGAGATATTCCTGCGTGGACACCTCTGTGGCATATACTGCCGACTGTGTTCCTCCGAGTCCTATCCATACTTCCTTGTAGAGACGTGACGGGTCGTTGGACTGGTTGATGGAGAGAATCTGCGACTTCTCCTTTTCCGTCAATCCGAGCAACGACTGTATCTGCTCGAACTTGTTCATGAACTTCCTCTGGTCAAGGAGTATCTTGCAGTCTGAATTGTTGATGATACTGTCCTTCACGATAGCGGAGGATATAATGTCCTCTACTTCCTGCGTCACCACAACCGCCTCACCGAAGAATTTTCTGACCGTCTTATAGAGATACTTGATATAGGACGCCATGTTTGCCGAAGCTATCGCTTTCCATGCTTCTTCTATCACTATCATCTTGCGGATGCCTTTCAGACGGCGCATTTTGTTGATGAACAGCTCCATGATGATGATGGTCGTGACTGGGAACAGGATTGGATGGTCCTTGATGGAATCTATCTCGAAAATGATGAACCGCTTGTGCAGCAGGTCAAGCTCCTTGTCGGAGTTAAGCAGATAGTCGTACTCACCACCTTTGTAGTAAGGTTCCAGCACGTTGAGGAATCCGTCTATATCAAAATCTTTCTCACGGACTTTCTTTTCTTCCAGCACCTTGCGGTATTCCGTTCCCACAAACTCATAGAAGGTGTTGAAGCATGGAATGATGTCGCTTTCCTCTTTCAGTTTACCGATGTAGAGTGACACGGCATTCGACAAAGCAACCTCTTCCGCTCGTGTGGCAGGCTCGTTGTCCTTCTTCCAAAGCGTCAGGAGCAATGTCTTGATGCTCTCTCGCTTCTCGATGTCAAAGACCTTATCCTCGGTGAAGAACGGATTGAATGAGATGGGACTCTCATCCGTATAGGTATAGTAGATGCCGTCCTTTCCGCCTGTCTTTCTGTTGATCATCTCGCAGAGTCCCTGGTAGGAATTTCCCGTATCGACCAAGACCACATGCGTGCCTTGCTCGTAATACTGTCTGACGAGGTGGTTCATGAAGAACGACTTCCCACTTCCCGATGGTCCGAGCACGAACTTGTTGCGGTTGGTTGTCACGCCTTTTCTCATCGGTAGGTCAGAGATGTCAATGTGCAGCGGCTTGCCACTGATGCGGTCTGCCATCTTGATTCCGAACGGTGAGGGAGAATCCATATAGTTGGTTTCCTCCGTGAAGAGGCACACCGACTGTTCAATGAAGGTATGGAAACTCTCCTCTGACGGGAAATCCCCCTCGTTGCCGGGTATCGCTGCCCAGAAAAGTGTCGGACAATCCACCGTATTGTGGCGTGGCACACATTCCATGCTTGCCAACTGACTGCCCACATCATTGCGAAGATGCTTCAACTCTTCCATATCCTCGCCCCATGCCAGGACATTGAAATGGGCACGGACAGACAGCAAACCCTGTGAGTGAGCCTCGTTCAGATACTCGTCAATCCATTCCTTGTTGATGGCGTTCTGTCTGCTGTACCTTGACAGCGAGTGCATGTTACGGGCGGTCTTCTCGAACTTCTGCAAGGTCTCATCACTATTGTCGATGAAGACATACTGGTTATAGATATGGTTGCAGGACAACAGCAAGCCAACTGGAGCGGCAAAGGATAGTCGGCAGTCACTTCGGTCGGTGGACAATCGCTCAAAGCGGTTGTCCGTAGATACTTCCGTTGGCAGGTCTTCCGTTTGCGACAAGGTATGAAGGCATAGGTGTTTGTTTCCGATACGCATACCACTTGCAGACAATTCCATATCCTCCAAACATTGCACGTTCTCCGTGGAGAGCGAGAGGTACTTGCCTACAAGTCCCGTTGTTCGTTCCGTACCTGTGATTTCCTCATCCGTCAGTCTGCGTAAGGAGATATAGCCGGAGTCGTTGATGATTCTGGCGAACTGCTCCACGGCATCGAGGAATCTTGCTACCGTTTCCTTGTCTTTGATTTCCTTGGGGATGATATGCCCACGGCACAAGGTGGAAAAATTGCTCTGGTGTGCCATGCGCTCCTTGGAGGTCTTGGTAAGGAACAGGTAACACTGGTGATGCAGGTAAGGACGCTCATTGAAGTGTCGCTCATAGCTTCTTGACAGAAAGCTCATGTCGCTATTCTGCAAGTCCGGCGCATAGTTCTCTTTCACGAACCAGTCCTGCTTGTGTACGATGCTGTAGTCGGGCAGCACCTTGATAGCCTTGCACCATGCGGCATGTACCGACTCATACTCCTGCGATGTTACCGTGAAGATTTCGGGGAGTGTCACCTCGTAGGCGACCGTGATGTCGCCATCCTTGGAGATGATGCAGCCTTGCTCCACGGCAAGCAACGGGAATTTGCTTTCAAGGGTGCTTGATTTTCTGATATTTCTCATTCTTCTTTCTTTTTATGTTTGAACATTCGGTTTGTTTTCCTTCGGTTGAGGATATAGCGTGGATGGCTCTTGGCGGCAAGGAGCTTCATCAGTCCATGCTCTCCGTACTTGTTGTTCAGATGGAATGTTCCCCATACAAGCAATGATCCGAGCGTGAGACCCAAGCCGATGCAGACCAGTTGGTCCGCACCTGCCATATAGAGGGCGACCACAAGGAAGAAGACGGCAAGCAGTCCACCTGCGAAGATGAAGAGGTACTGTGCCTTCAGTCCCTTGAACTCAACCGAATGACCGATGCCCTTGTTGATTAGGTAGTCAGCCATAAGTCTTATACCTTATTATATTATAGGAAGAATGAGCGGAGGATAGTTGCGCTCACGATGAGGAAGATGCAGGCTCCGAACCAGCTTGCGGCAGTCTTACTCGTGTCCGGGTCGCCCGACGAGAACTTGCCATACACCTTGATGCCTCCGATGAGACCTACCACGGCACCGATGGCGTAGATGAGTTTCGTTCCTGGATCGAAATAGGAGGTCACCATACTTGTTGCCTCGTTGATACCTGCAAGTCCGTTGCCTTGCGCGAATGTTTGTGATACGGCTGCGACAATCATCGCAGCAAGAAGAATGATTCTGTTTTTCTTGTTCATAAATCGTTTTTTTCTGTGCCTTGGGGATTGGATGATCCCGGCTGGCGGTTGATACTTTTGTTTACTCATGCGGCATGATGCCGACTTGTGGATTCAGTGGCGAGCTGAGATTTTAGCCGTAATCTTTCTTTTTCATTGTCTTGTACTTTTTTTATGTTACACAAAATCGAGGATATTGAAGTCCTCATAATTGTCAGGCAATCGGGAACTGATGTTTTCCTCCACCGTATCTTTTTCATTCATCGCTTGGACGGCAATGTTTATGGATTCCTCTATCTGCATAAACAGTTTCTCGTCATTGATCATCCGTGCGAACAGTTCCGTTCCATCCAAATCTTTGAACACTTCTCCAGCCTGTACCATTTCTGCCTTGGATGCCTTTGGCTTTTTCACCGTGCGGACAGCAAGGTCTATGTCCTCAAAGGATTTACCCTTGGCTTGTGGTACATCAGCCTCGTCCTCGTCAGAATATTCTGTCGGTACATCCTCTATTCGACAATCCTTGAAAGTTTCATCCAAGTCTTCATCAGGAATCTGAGCAGAGGATTTTGTATCTTGTTGTGTTTCCTCAAAAGTTACATCTTCCTCTTTCACTGGCTCGGATATATTGCTTTCTGTCTTATCCTCGTCCTTATTTTCTTTCAAGGGAGGCTTATACTGATACTGGCTCTTGGGAACAAACTCATAAGGGTCTATCGGTGGTTTTGTTTCTTCACCTTTTCCCTCTTTCGGCAGACATCGCTCCTTTTCCTCTCTCATAAAGAACCATATTGTCCAAAAGTTGAACAATACCAGCAATATGATAAAAACATTCTCCATAGGCTTACACTTCGATAGGTTATTTGCCCACAAAAGCACTAAAGCTCGTAGATGTTCGCTGCTTTTCCAAATACATCTCGTCTATCACTGTGCCATATTGCTTGAAGTGTTCCGTCAGAACATGGTCAATGTAGCTTGATATGGACACGGTTCCATCACTGATGAGAGGTATCATATTCGCAATAATATGATGATAGTCCTTGCGAATATAGGTCATTCTTCCAGAACGAGCAGGAAACTCGGTAGGACGTATGAACTTCTCCGTGTATCTGTTACGGAGTGCATTTCCCTTGTTTCCATTAGTGGACTGCTTGCTTACTGCTGTCGTTGGCTTTTTACCATAATTCTTCTTTATCTGTTTCATGTCTCTTGTTTTTATATGTTAGTGAATGTCTTGATATGCTTGCCGAAAGACTCGGCAATATCCTCTTGATAGTCCTCGAAATGAGATGCCAACACATTGTCGATGTAGCTGGCTATCGTCACCTCGTTCTTGCCGATGACTTGTATCAACTTCATGATGCGGTCATGGAAGTTACTGCGGATGCAGACTTGCTTTCCTTTGCGTGCCGTCATTCCCGACTCTCGCATAAAGGATTCCTCATAGTCACGTTTCACAATGCATTCCTTGTTTACTGCAATATCCTTCGTCTTGTTCTTTCTATTTTGTGGAACTTGTGGAGTTGCTATCGCCACATTCTTTTCTGTGGAGGTAGATTTTTTATCCACTTTTGCGCCATCTGCTTCTTGTGCATCACCTTTGTCTTCCATGTCTTGCGACTCATTGGATGTAGCAGCACTTTCAACAGGCTTTGAAACGCTGTAGTCTTCTTGAACCAAGGACTGTATGACAAGGTCGGCATACTCTTCCTCTGCTTTTGTCTTTTTTGCCATGTTACTTATGTTTTGATGATTGTTAATACTTCGTCCACCAACTTGTCAAGATTACTTCCTCTTACAAGGCTCTTGTCTGCGGGAAACACTGTAGAGCGAAATACCGCTTTTCTCTCATTGGCAGTCTCCTTGCGGAAACGCTTGCTGTCTGGCAAAAATGTCTTCAATACAGAAAGTGCATGCTCTGCGAATACCTTTTCGTAGGTATCATACAGTTCCGTCTTTTCACGACCATCCACCATGTTCCAGACAAGATGAATACTCTTGACGTTGCCCCTTCCGATGGTGATGAACGCCTCATTGATAGTCTTGGCATATCCGATGGAACTTGTCAATACCACACGGTCTGCTATAATCGGCGTGAAGATATGATTCATCTTGGAAACCAAGCAAATCACATCGTTGTTGTTTGCGGTTCCCGGTAAGTCAAAGAAAATGAAATCCAAATCAGGGTGCTTTGACTTCATCTTCTCTGCAACTTCCAAAGCATCCTCCGCCTTGCTTTTTGTTACAGGATATGGCTTCTTGTTCAACTTCTTGATTTGCTCATAAGCCATCTTCTTGTAATGTGAGTCCTTGACAGTTGCTTCCGTATCACGGCTACGGATACCGCTGATACTGTACTGAGGGTGGTCGCAATCAATGATTGCCACATTGTTGCCCTTCACATAATGCAGGTAACTTGCCACGAGTACCGTGAGTGTCGTCTTTCCTGCGCCTCCTTTTTGGGTGGAGAATGCCACATACTTTGTCTTTTCCATTTTTTTCCTATTTGGATTATTATACATTGTTTTGTTGGGTTGGTTGCCGTTCTGAACGTCCACCTCTCCGTTTAAGCGTTTGAACGTATTGTTGTTCACATAAGTGTTCAAATGAATATTCAAATACTTGTTCATCCTATGAATTATTCAAGTGGTTCTGTGCGGTTGTTATTGCGTGTCTCTCCGAACATCCAAATGTTCCTCCGCATAGTCTTCCATACAGTAAATTAAGCATCCCAATGAACACCGATTCATCTGAATCACGCTGCAAAATAACAACGAAAAATCCGAAAAACAATGGTTTTCAAATCAAGTGGCAGTCCGTGGCACTGAAGTGTCGTCCGTGGCACTCGAAAACGTTCATTTCCAACACTTTATTGCTGTAATTTTGCACTCGAAAGGCAAAGCGATGGATAGCGAATCCATATCGTTCCGAGAAGAACAAGGCTTGATGTTCCGCAAAGGACTGGATTTCCCGAACAGTTTCC
>ULPD01004282.1_pt1 | contig 15515 bp, 15 predicted proteins | sample 1953161 | NCBI WGS metagenome assembly ULPD01 (sample SAMEA4835619, study PRJEB28245) | human gut metagenome | biome: gut microbiome; material: fecal sample | place: Denmark | collected 2008
TCGCACTCCTTTGGTGTTGTAATCAGAACATCCGGATAGTGTGCTCTAATGAAGTTGCGACGTTCTTCCGACTGTTCGCAGACGATGATGCGCTTCGGTTGTTTGAGCATTACACTGAGCAGTGTGCAGATGCCCGTAGGACCTGCTCCGATGATGAGCACAGTATCCTCTTCGGTTATCTCGCTGATGCGTGCAGCCCAATAACCGGTAGCAAGCACGTCGCCCACGAACAGGGCCTGCTCGTCTGTAACGCTGTCGGGTATGCGGTTCAGTCCTTGCTCTGCCAATGGTACACGTACATACTCGGTTTGTCCGCCGTCAATGCGACAACCTAAAGCCCATCCTCCGTGCGGCGAAGTGCAGTTGTTCACGTATCCGTGCTTGCAGTAGAAGCACTCGCCGCAGAATGTTTCGACGTTTACCGTCACGCGATCGCCAACTTTGAAGCCTTTCACGTCGGCTCCGAGTTGCTCTACAACGCCCACCATCTCGTGGCCTACGGTGATGCCGGGCACTGCTCTCGGTACGCTTCCGTGCTTGATGTGCAAGTCGCTTGAGCAGATGCTTCCTAATGTTACGCGTACAATAGCATCTGTATGTTCGATAATTGCAGGCTTTTGTTTGTCAACTAAGGCAAACTCACCTTTCTTTATATATGTATATGCTTTCATTATGTTTGCATGTTATACGTGCAAAGGTACAAATAATATAATAAAGGTGGGTGCTTTTTTCACTATATGCAATAAAAAACGCAGAAATCTCTTTAGTGTTTCGCCGTTTTTGTGTAATTTTACCAAAAATAAAAAACAAAAGCTTATGATTGATTATCTTGCACAAAATCTTTGGACTCTTTGGGCAGTACTTGCAATGGTGTGTCTTGTCTTGGAATTGTCATCAGGCGATTTCTATATCACCTGTTTTGGTATTGGTGCGGTGTGTGCGCTTGTCGCCTCCTTGTTCGCTCTGCCGTTTTGGGCACAGGTGGTAATATTTGCCGTATTCTCCGTGTTGTCTATATATTGCATCCGGCCACATCTTGTACATATGCTTGATGCCAAGGGCGGTCAGCGCAAGAGCAATGCCGATGCCATCATCGGTAGAGTGGGCAAGGTGACGGAGACCATTAAGGCTGGCGATTATGGCCGTATGAAGCTCGATGGCGACGACTGGAAGGCTGAGTCTGACGAGACGGAGGATCTGCCGGTGGGTACGAAGGTGCGCATCATTGGTAGAGAGAGCATCATTGTGAAAGTTGAAAAAGCGTAAGCTGAGTATTTAAATGTTAGCAATAAACAACTAAATATAAACGACTAAATATTAACAACTAAAAATCAAACACTATGGAGTTTATGACAATCTTTCTTATTGCACTTGTAGTGCTTGCTGTTGTCTTTGTAAAGATGGCAGTCGTCATCATCCCTCAAAGCGAGACAAAAATCATCGAACGTCTTGGTAAGTATTATGCAACGCTTAGTCCGGGCGTAAACATTATCATACCTTTCATTGACCGTGCAAAGACCATCGTTGTCAGTGTGCGTGGACGCTATGGCTATTCAACCACTATCGACCTTCGCGAGCAGGTGTACGACTTTGATAAGCAGAACGTAATCACGAAGGACAACATCCAGATGCAGATTAATGCGCTGCTTTATTTTCAGATAGTTGATCCGTTCAAGGCTGTCTACGAAATTGACAACCTTCCGAACGCTATTGAGAAGCTCACACAGACAACGCTGCGTAACATCATCGGCGAGTTGGAGCTCGACCAGACCCTTACCTCTCGCGATACCATCAATACTAAGCTTCGCGCCGTTCTCGATGATGCTACCGACAAGTGGGGTATCAAGGTGAACCGCGTAGAGTTGCAGGATATCATTCCGCCGTCAAGCGTGCTTCAGGCAATGGAGAAGCAGATGCAGGCAGAGCGCAACAAGCGTGCGGCAATCCTTACATCAGAAGGCGAGAAGCAGTCGCAGATCCTGCAGTCGGAGGGCGAGAAGGCTTCTACCATTAATCGTGCTGAGGCTGCTAAGCAACAGGAAATCTTGCGTGCAGAAGGCGAGGCGCAGGCCCGCATCCGCAAGGCAGAGGCTGAAGCAATCGCTATAGAGAAGATTACGGAGGCTGTGGGCAAGAGCACCAACCCTGCCAACTATCTGCTCGCTCAGAAGTACATCAATATGATGGAGGAACTTGCCCAGGGCGACAAGACAAAGACTGTATTCCTGCCGTTTGAGGCTACGAACATGTTGGGCAGCCTTGGTGGAATAAAGGAATTGTTTAAGGAAACTGGAGATAAGTAAAAGAATTTAAGAAAACATAAATGAACATGAACATTTGTATCTTTGTTGGCGCACGTCCCAACTTCATAAAGATAGCCCCAATCGTTCGCGCCGTTGTCAAAGCTAAGGCTGAGGGCAAAAGCGTAAGTCACAGTCTCGTGTATGCTGGTCGTGAGGACGACCCTACACTCGAACCGTCGCTCTTCGACGACCTCCAGATTGGTCGTCCTGACGTATGCTTAGGCGTGGAGTGTAAGAACCTCAACGAACTGACTGGTCAGGTGATGTCTGCCTTTGAGTGCTACCTTCAGGAGCATAAGACGGATGTGGTGATTGTGGTTGACGACCTCGCGTCTACAATGGCTGCTGCCATCGTTGCGAAGAAGCAGGGCATTCGTCTGGCGCATCTTGTGGCAGGCACACGCTCTTTCGACATCTCTATGCCGAAAGAGATAAATCGTCTCGTTATCGACGGACTTTCCGACTTGCTCTTCACGGCAGGCATCGGCGGCAACAGTGCTGCAACACGCGAGGGTGCCGAGTCGTCAAAGATATATATGGTTGGCAATATCCTCATGGACACGCTGCGCTTCAACCATCAGCGTTTCGCTCGTCCTGCAGTGATGGACAATCTTGGTCTGACCGAGAAGAGATACATAGTGTTCACACTCAACCGCAAGGCTATTATCGGCAACGATGACGAACTGCGTGCGCTACTTGTGAGCATGATGTCGCACACGGGCGACATCCCCGTTGTTGCTCCGCTGCGCCAATTGGCTGCTGATGCCGTGCAGTGCATCGTCAACGAGAATCCGCTGCTCTTCGAGAACCTGCATATCGTTGAGCCGCTCGACTATCTCCACTTCGGCTACCTCACAGCCAATGCGCTTGGTGTAGTAACCGACTCCGGCAATGTGGCTGAAGAGGCTACGTTCAACACCGTGCCTTGTATCACGCTCAATAGCTACACCGAGCACATTGAGACCGTAAAGGTTGGTTCTAATGTGCTTGTAGGTGAAGACCCAGTGCTGCTTGGTGAGGAGATGGCACGCATGGTGGACGGCAAATGGAAACATTGTGGCATACCTGAGCGTTGGGATGGCCGCTCGGCAGAGCGTATCGTGCAGACACTTTTGGAGTGCGCAGCAAAGTAAAGTAAAGTAAAGACAATCCGCACCGACCGATGCGGATGTCTGCGTCGACCGATGCGAGTGGTAGAAACTTAATACATGAGTCTTCTGTGTTTTGACATAGTATCTTGTATAACCCAATAACCCCTGAATATGAACAGCTACAAATCTATCTGGTGCGCAGCACTCATTGCGCTTAGCATCGTTATCCTTGGTTTTAATATCAAGGGTGGTATTGACAATTTCGCCAACAAAGACCGCAAGGTGTCCGTAAAGGGATTGGCAGAAAAAGAGGTGGATGCCGACAAGGTGACATGGCCTATTGTGTCGAAAGAACTTGGCAACGATTTGCCAGAGCTCTATAAGCGACTGGGTGATACGCAGTCGAAGATAAAGCACTTCCTTACTGCCAATGGTGTGAAGCCGGAGGAGATAAGCGTAAATGCGCCGAGCGTCATCGACCTCAATGCCGACCAGTACAGCAACAATCAGCGCACATACCGCTACAATATCACATCGGTCATCACTGTCACATCACGCAACGTGAAGCTTGTACGCTCCATCATCGCTCGCCAGGGCGAACTGCTGAAAGAGGGCGTAGCCATCGTCGATGGAGGTTACGAAAACCAAGTGAAGTACGAGTACGTATCGTTCAAGGAGATGAAACCGAAGATGATGGAGGAGGCCATTGCCAATGCGGAAAAGACGGCTGCACAGTTTGCGGAGAACTCAAAGAGCCAACTCAACAAGATTGTCTCAGCCGACCAAGGACAGTTCTCCATTGAAGACCGCGATCAGAGCACACCTTATATCAAGAAGGTTCGCGTTGTGACCACAATTGTTTATTCGTTGAAAGATTAGATTAGTGCAGACTTTAATCTGCATATTTAATAATGTAAAAGTGTTGGAAAGCAAGGAAAAGAAAGTAGAAACCACATCGCTATGGGGGCGAAAATCGGGGGAGGGGCTTTACCGCTTCCTCACCCAAGCTCCTGTCTATCGTGTTATACTGACGATGGCGGTGCCTACGATAATCTCCATGCTTGTAACCTGCCTTTACAACATCGTCGACACCTACTTCGTCGGACAGATTGACACACAATCTACGGCGGCAGTAGGTGTCGTTTTTTCATTAATGTGCCTCATTCAGGCACTTGGAGCATTCTTCGGACAGGGCAGCGGCAGTTATATGTCGCGCGAGTTAGGTGCCAGACGACGCAACAATGCTTCCGTCATGGCTGCCACCGGACTCGTCTATGCTTTGCTTGTAGGCATAGTGGTCTGCGTCAGCGGACTCCTCTTGCTGCGTCCTCTGTCGCTGTGGCTTGGCAGCACTCCCACCATTCTTCCTTACACCGAGCAATACATGGCTATCATCCTGCTTGGTGCTCCTTTTCAGATAGCCGCCTTCGCACTCAATAGTCAGCTGCGTATGCAGGGCAATGCACGCTACGCCATGTGGGGCATCATTGCCGGTGCGCTGCTGAACGTGGTGCTCGACCCCGTGCTTATCTTCGTTTGTTCGCTCGGACTGCGTGGTGCGGCACTTGCTACAGTCGTCGGACAGATTGTAAGCTTCCTTATATTATATATAATGTGTAGTCGTAGCTCAGCTTCTGCGGTGCGTCTGCAGTTGCGTCGTTTCTCGCTGCGACTCCATTTGGTGAAGGAGATAGTGTATGGTGGTTCGCCGTCGTTGTCGCGCCAAGGGTTGGCAAGCATAGCAGTTGTGCTCTTGAACCTCGCAGCAGCCGATTATGGAGATGCAGCAATTGCGGCAATGTCCATAGTCAGTCGTGTCACGATGTTCGTTATGTGCGTCATTGTGGGGCTTGGTCAGGGTTTCCAACCGTTCTGTGGCTATTGCTACGGAGCGCAACTCTATAAGCGTATGCACCAAGGCTTTTGGTTCACGGTAGTGACAGGCACGGTCTTTCTTGTCATAGTGTCGGGCGTTGTGTTCTACTTCGCCGAGGCGACTGTACGCCTCTTTCGCGATGACCCCATCGTGATAGCCGTCGGTGTTACTACGCTGCGCTGGCAGTTGGCTGCTTATCCACTCAACGCCTTCATCATGACTGGTAACATGATGCTGCAGACCACTCGCCGCCCGTTCCGCGCCAATGTGCTTGCATCGGCGCGCAAGGGACTGCTCTTCATTCCGTTCATACTCATCCTTCCGCATTTGTTTGGACTGATGGGCATCGCCATGTGCCAGGCTGTGTGCGATGTCGTTACGTTTCTAATAGCAATTCCGATTGTTCGCAGTGCGTTTAAAAGTAAAAAAGTAAAAAACTTAGAACGGGAAAATGAGTGGCAGCACACCGATCATCACCAGTCCCATTATTATCTGTAACGGCAATCCCACCTTTATGTAATCGATGAAACTATATCCGCCAGCCTGCATCACGAGGGCGTTAGGCGGTGTGGAGAATGGCGATGCGAAGCACATGCTTGCTCCGAGCGTAACGGCAAATAGCATGGGGTAGGGACTCACGCCTACTGCCACTGCCGAAGTGAGTGCTATGGGCGACATGAGCACCGCTGTAGCGGTGTTGCTGATGAACATTGTGAGGCATGATGTGGTGAAGTAAATACCGGCAAGCAGAGCGTACGGACTCGCCTCGCCGAGGTTGTCTGCAAGCAGGCGTGCCACCATGTTCGATGCTCCGGTCTTCTCCAACGCTACCGACATGGGTAGCATTGCCGCAATCAGCACTATACTCTCCCAGTTGATTGTTTTGTAGGCTGCTTCTACGCTACGCAAACATCCGGTGATGACCATAAGCAGTCCGGCTATCATTACCGCCGTTACGGGTGCTACGGGTATGAAGTCGAACACCATCATCGCTATCATCAGCAGCATGATAGCCGCTGCAAGCGGAGCTTTGTAGTCGAGCGTTACGTGAGCTGCCTCCTCCAGAGGCTGACCAATCACCACGATACCATCCGCCTCGTTAGCTATGCGTGCAATATTCTTCCAGCGACCCTGTATGAGGAGAGTGTCACCCTCGCGCAGTTTCAGATCTGCAAGGTTCTCCGTGATGTAGTCGCCACCGCGCTGTACGCCTAACACATTCACGTTGTACATACGTCTTACGCCCGAGTCTTTTATCGACTTACCGCATAGACGCGCCGAGTGCATCAGCACCACCTCCGCGATGCCGATGTCGTAGATGGTGAGGTTCTGTGATGAAGCAGCGGTCAGCTTCAAATCGGTAGCGAGACGTGTTGCTGTCTCCTTGTTACCGCTGAGATATATAATGTCGCCAGCAGTGAGCAGTGTGTCTGGACCAGCCAGTTTTTGCTCTACATCTTTCATGATGCGCGTGTGCGACTTCTTTATGCGTCTTACCTCGAGCACGGTAAGTCCATAGCGGTGGTGGATATTCAGTTCGGCGAGTGTCTTTCCGGCAGCCAATGAGTCGTTCGCAACGGTGAAGACAGAAAGATTCTCAGCCAACTGATATTCTTCCATCAGTCTGTTCAGTGTTTTTCTTCTGCTCTTTTTGTCGCTCTCTTTCTTCTCGTTGCCCGAGAGGAAGCGCTTGCTCAGTGGTAGCAGTACTACGATGCCTACGATTATACAGGCGATGCCTACGGGCAGAAAACTGAAGAACTTTAGTGGCTCATAGCCTGCTTCGGTCAGTGCCTCTTGTATCACAAGGTTAGGAGGTGTACCGATAAGCGTGAGCATACCGCCCATGCTGCTTGCAAAGGCGAGAGGCATAAGCAGTCGGCTTGCTTTGATGCCGCCTTTTTGTGCCAAACTCACCACGATGGGCATCATCAGTGCCACTGTGCCCGTGTTGCTCACGAATGCTCCGATGAGAGCCGTTACAATCATCAGTAGGAGGAAGAGTCGCAACTCGTTGCCGTCAGCCAGAGTCATCAGTTTGCCACTTGCTTTCTTTGCCAGTCCGGTCTGCACGATGGCTCCTCCTACGACGAAGAGTCCGACCATCATAATGACTACGGGATTGGCGAAACCGGATAATGCTTCTTGAGGTGTTAGTATTCCGGTGAGGAGTAGTGCAACGAGTGCGCATAGCGCAACGAGATCAGAGCGTACTTTTCCCATGGCGAAGAATACTGCTGCTACGGCAAGGATTGCGATAGTTGTAATCATGCGATTTGTTGTGTTTGTTTTTTTAGATGATGAATGAATTTGTTTTCTTAAAAAAGTTTATCCAAAGTTACAAAAAAGTATTGAAATAACCAATAAGTTGTATTATGTATTACGATTTGATTTAAATTATTTTGAAAAAGTAACAAAAAGTTCAAAAAATATTGCATTATTCAACAAAAAGTGTTATCTTCGCAATGTATTAGTACGGAGGGTGCAGCCTCTCGTCCCTCTGATTAGATTATTAAAGGCTGTTTAGAGGCATCAGCCAGAATAGGAGGTTTTATGAACAAGTTGTTGAAGAAATCTTATGATTTTGAGTCGTTTGAACTTGACAACGTTTATAATGAAGATGAGCGTTACCCACGTGATAACACCTCCATTTGGTACAATTAGTTAAGTTGTGCGAACATCCCTCTTTGGGGGATGCTGGTATAATAATGGAGAGTTAGTAATTAACATTAAACAGAACATTTAGCGAAGCCTTGACCTTTTTTTCGGGTCAAGGCTTCGCTATTATTATATAGCTTGGTTTTTGTTGGCCAAGCACTTTATTTATTCAACATAAACTTTTATAGAATATAGAATAGAAATAGGTGGATTCCAGAGCTGTAATATATTGAGCCCATTTGAAAAAGTCCAGATTATATTTGGTCTTTGTAACTTATAACAATCAATAGGACGTTTTCGTAAAATGACTTATTCAAATGGGCTTATGCATGGATTTTTGTTTTCACATACACAAAAGTGTAATTTTTTAGCCACCCATCTCTGAAATACACTTTTGTGTCAAAGGCTTTTTTCATTCAGATTATACTTTTGCAGCAGAAAAATAAATGAAGCAAGCAAAAAGTAGCAATATGAAGGAAAAGGTAATTTTTACTACAGCGTTGTGCCTCTCGACTATGACGCAGATGATGGCGCAGAATATCACAGGTAAGGTGATGAATACTAAGGGCGAGCCTTTGGCGTTTGCCAATGTAGTATTATTGAATAGAACAGATTCGGCTTTCGTCAAAGGCGCAGTGAGTGGAGAGGATGGCAGCTTTGTCATCGACTCTTCCTGCAACGGCGGAATCATCAAGGTGACATCCGTAGGTTATAAGACTATCTGCAAGGATTGCGAGGGCGAGAATGTTGGCATTATCAAGATGGAAGAGGACAGTGAGACGCTTGGTGAAGTAGTCGTAAAATCATCTCTGCCTAAAACTATCCTGAAGCATGGCGGAATGACGACAACCGTTGCCGGATCCGTACTTGAGAAGGCAGGAACAATGGAGCACCTGCTCGACCGCATACCTAAAGTGTCTGCCCAGAATGGCAGCATCGAGGTATTCGGACGCGGCGAACCTGTTATCTATATCAATGGACGACAGATGAGAAACCGAAGCGAGCTGGACCGTTTGCAGTCCGATAATATCAAATCTGTAGAAGTAATCACTAACCCTGGCGCCCGTTATGCAGCCAGCACCAGGGCGGTCATCCGTATCACAACGAAGAAGATACTGGGCGATGGCTTCGGGTTTGATGCCTCAACTACAGGTGAATATGATGAGAAGAAAAACTTCGGCGGATTTGGTCAATTGAATATGAACTATCGCAAGAATGGCTTGGATTTGGGCGCATACGCCTTTGGAGCAAAGCAGTACCAGCCATACAATCAAGACTTACAGCAGAAGACTTATCTTGACAAGACTTGGATACAGAAGAGTAAAAACAGACAAGTAGGTATGGTAGAAGCCATGAACTTCCGTCTGGATGCCAGCTACCAGTTGGATGCCAACAACTCTATAGGTGCCAACTTTGGCTTTCTGAGAAATCCGAAACAGACCTGCGATGCCAATATGACTACTGCTATATGGCAAGACGAAGATCAGACAGAAAGCTCTGACAGCCACGCTAATTTCTTCAAGCAGAAGAGCACGCTTTCAAGCAATGTTTACTATGTCGGAAAGCTTGGCAAACTCGGCATCGACTTCAATGCCGACTGGCTTTGGTCGAAAAATAACGAGGACGTTGTTACCAAAGAGCAATATCAGGAGGTGGGGATGGACGCGCAAAGCCAGACGGTTCATAGCCTTACTGACAAGAAATATCGTTTGTTGGCTTCCAAGTTGGTGCTTTCCTACCCGTTGTTGGGTGGTGAGTTATCTTTGGGTGGTGAATATTCCAACACGCATCGCACATCTAAGTATCAGGTTGTGCCAACCAATTTCGTGTCGGATGATGACAGCCGTATAACAGAAAGCATGGCATCTTCATTTCTGGCATATTCAAGGGATTTCGGAAACGTGAGCATGGAGGCAGGATTGAGATACGAGTACATCGACTTCAACTACTATGAATATGGCAAGTATGTGCCTGGGCAAAGCAAGTCGTACGGCAATTGGTTCCCATCGCTCAGCTTGTCGATGCCTGTGGGCAAGGTGCAGATGCAGCTGAGCTATGCTACCGACATCGACCGCCCTTCCTATCATTACTTGCGCAGCGGCATACAGTATGACAACCGCTACACGTATGAAACGGGAAATCCATTCTTAGTGTCTGAGATAAGCAAAAACCTCAACTACGAGTTGGCTTACAAGTGGTTGACTTTCGATATGACCTACAGCCATACTTCGCATACGATGATGTCGAATGTGGAGACTTATAAAGACAATCCTGCAATAGGACTGCTTAAGCCTGTGAATGGAAAGGCATATAATCATGTAGATGCTTCCGTCAACTTACGCCCTTCGTTTGGCATTTGGCATCCTTCATTTACGGCATCTTTGGTAAAACAGTGGCTTGATATGGATGCACATAATGGCAAAATATCCAACAAACCTATGGCTGTATTCAACTTTAACAACACCTTCAACACCAAGTTGGCAATGTTAACGTGGATGATGTCGTATACCACAAAAGGATATGGAAGAAATATATATTCGTATAAGCCAAGATTTTGTACAAATGTATCTGTATATAAGGCTTTCTTGAAGGATCGTTTGTCGTTCCAGCTCTTTGTCTATGATTTGTTTGGAACAGACGACATCCACATGAGTGCGCATTATGGCAAAATGAAGGAGCTGATTAGTGATATACAGTCAACCAGCAAAGTGTCGCTTACTGTACGGTATAAGTTCAACACTACAAGAAGCAAGTATAAGGGTACGGGTGCAGGAAAAAGCCAGAAGAACAGAATGTAATATGCCTATCTACGGCATCCAATAATGGTGTAACGACAATAAATCTCTCTTTAAATGAACAATCCAATAAAATTGTTGATTAGTGGTGCAGACATGGGAGGCTTGATTGCTTCCTGTGCCTTGCGCCATGACTTCCATGAAAGCCCTCGGCAGGAAGATAGATTTCAAATCTATCGCATAGAAAAGGATACGCTGACCGTGGAAGATGTGGATGCATGCGACTTGTCGGGCATCCGGTATGCGGTGAATGCAACCTTGCATGACAACGAAGCCTCTTTCGCTTTCGATGAGAAATGCAAGGAGCAGGGCATTACAGTTATCCATGCCGTCAATCTTGGCAAGGCTGCCTTTCTCGCTGTAGAGAAACCGAAAGGCTATCCATTCAGCGAAGTAGTGAAAAAAGGAATGGATGATTTCCGTTGCTCATTAGGCAAGTATATCTCGCAGTACGGTATGTTCTGGCAGATACCTGTGCCTTGGGTGGATGAAGCCATCAGGCATTATTCTGAGGCATCTTTCCCACAACTGGGCATCGGGGCATATATAGCCGCCGGTTATTGTGCCAACATTCTCGCAAACCTTGCGGAAGGCAAGGATGTGAAATACTTCCCCAAGTTCTATCTCTCGCCATTGTTGGAAGAGATATGATTCTGATTATATCATCTGATAGTTAGTGGCATGAAACAGCGCCTCGGCAATGTTCTTCACGCCCATTTTAGCGAAAAGGTTGCGCTTGCAAGCCTTTATAGTGTCAACCGATTTGCACAGTCGGTCGGCAATATCATTCATCGTGTAACCTTGGGCAGATAATATCAATACTTCTCTCTCTGTCTCGCTCAAGGTTATGCCTTCTTTCTTTTCCCACTTGTGGCGCGAGGTGGAATATTCAAAATAACTGCGCTCACCATTCTTCTGTATGATGATATGTCCTGGTTCATCGGTTGCTGCCAACGATACGGTGCAAAGAGCAAGCCATATTCTTCCGTCATCAGAAAGAAGTATCGGAGTGAGGTGATGATGAATCAATCGACTATGATTGCCATTGGTAAGATGAAAATCATACGAGATGGTATAGTCCAGACGGTCGCCTACGGGCAATTCATTGAAAAAGTCAAAACCCTTCTTGTTCACTTCGAGCAGCATCTGCAGGTCGGCATCCGGCACGTGGTCTATATACATCTGATAGCCAGCCTCCATCAGTTGCTCGGGTTCCAATCCGCAGAGATAAGCGAGATTGTCTGATGCATAGATGAAGTCCTGATGAAAATAGTCGATGATATAGACGCACTGGTAGGTGCTGCGGGCAAAAGCCTTTGTCGCATTCACCAACAGTTCTATCTTGTCGTAATCCTCCTTGCTGATATGGTTTACCTCATTGGAATGGAGGAAGAAGTCGTGTTTTTCTTTATTCATTAGCTACTCTGAATATTTAGCTACAAAAATACGTCTTTTTCTGCAATTACGATTCTGCCACATTATATAATTACAGAAAATTAACCGTGTCAGTTGAGGTGAAAAATTCGTAAATCCTTTACCACTCAACTTTGCCACATCCCGAATGGAATACCCCTTGCGGAGTAAACTTATTACTTCCCTATATTCGGCTTTCATCTGTTCTTCCCTATTTTCCAAGAGACTTGAACATCTTGGTGATGCACTTTTTCTTCTGTTCCATGTTCGGGCGAACATAGAGATTAAGGGTTGTTGTAATTTTGGCATGACCGAGCAGTACGCTTACGGTCTTGTAGTCGCAGTTGCTTTCAATGCAGCGTGTCGCAAAGTTGTGATGCGCAGTGTACCATTAATCAGGTGAAACAAGAGCTGAATGCCACATCAAAAATTGTGCAGGACAAACTTCACGCAATGAACTTCGCAGAGAGTCTAATAGCATAAAACGTACTATTAAAAATTACCAATAATTTTTATCCAATACCCCAATGAGATGGAATTTACATTCAAATCCATTTCATTGGGACATATAATTAAAACTGTTTATTTGTTTCTAATAACATATTCAAATTCATCAAAATTCTCATATCCTAATTCTATTAAGACTTGGCGACTGTGTTTCCTGTCATCTTCGGTGTTGAACTTGGGGATTATGGGGAGACGAAGGATGATCTTGTCTTTATGTTTGGCATGAGTGTTGAGCCAGACAAGGTTGTCGATAACTTGCCGGTTGGGCTTACCTGTGTAGGCTTGATAGATGGCAGGATTCATGTCCTTGATGTCGATGATAAAGGAGTCAATGTATGGGGTGACTTTCTCCAAGTGATGGCGAGGTACGTTTAGACTCGTCTCCATCGTAAAGTGCCATCCCTCTGGGCATAGTTCACAAAACTCCTTTATGAATGAACTCCACAGAAGCGGTTCACCTCCACCAAAACAGATGCCGCCTCCTGTAGCTAAGAAGTAGAGGTTGTCCATCTCCACGTTCGCCATCAGCAGTTCTGTATCCACCTCCTGCCATACGCCGTCAGCATCAAGGCATTGGGGATTGAGACAGTACTTGCAATGAAGAGGACAACCATGAAATGCTACGAGCGTAGTAACCCCCTCACCGTCAATTGTAAGGCGATGACGGTCGATACAGATAAGTGGAGCTGTATTCATCTTATTCAGGTCTGAAATTTACAGGAACAACATATTTCATTTTCACAGCTTTGCCATTTTGTTTTGCAGGATTCCATTTTGGCATACTTTTCACAACCCTGATGGCTTCCTTGTCAAGTTCAGGGATAATGCTTCTAATTACCTTTACATCACTCAGACTTCCGTCCTCGTTTACAATAAAGACAACATTAACTCTGCCCATAGCAGCACCTTCCCAACAAATTTCTGGATAGCGTAGATTATCCTTGATGTATTTCATCAATGCAGCCATACCACCTGGGAATGCAGGCATCTCCTCTACAACACCAAATATATTGCTGTTTTCTATGGAGTCTGTATCAACAGCTGATTGTATTAAAGCGGTATTGCCTTTTTTGATTTCTTGGATGTGGTACCTTTCCTATCATTTGAAGTTCGCTCTTTTGTTATTTCCATTCGAGGATTGCTTGGAATCTTTCCTAATATTCTATTTTCTTCTTCTGCATGTTTAGCCTCATCACTAAACGAGATATCTCCTTCCAATTGTCTGTCTCCAGGTTTAGGCACTTCTTCTTTCACTATATTAAGTTCACTTTTAGTAGCATCCGAAGATATTCTTTGTACCTTTCCATCCGAACAAGCTGTCATAGCGACAAGTCCTGCTGCTATGCCTGCTACTTTAATAGCTTTTCCAGCCATTTGTTTGAGGTGCAGCTCATATTCCAAGTCTCTTACATCTTGCTCACATTTAGGGCAAGTTCCCATACATTCACCCTTATAATTACATTCTTCAGGTGAATAGTCTATCCCATTGGCATCTGCTATTTGTTTGCGGATTGCTTTGAGGGTATTGCATATGTTACGTCCTCTTGTTACCATTGCTTATTTTCTTTTATGCTTATGTCCTTTTTTTACAACAACTATTTCTCCTGTGAGTCCTCCACTTTCTGTCAAAGTGATAACATTGAGCTTTTCGAGGTTCATTTCAGAGAGTTTGATAATTCTGTCTTGCATACCAATGAACTTAATGGTGATGGTGTCTCCTTGCTCCACTTCAATGGTGAAGTTTCCGTCAATATCTGCTGCCGTTTTCTTTCCAGAAAGTTTAGCTGTGATGAAGGCACTAACAATCGGTTCTTTCGTATTTTCGTCAATAATATGACCTTGGACAAAAAGGACTCCTTTCTTCCTAAATGATTCTTTATCTTTTAGCAGAATAGAATCTTTGGATGTGTATTCTTGGAAGCGAATAGGAATAACTTTCTTTGATAGTAGTGGTGTCGAGTTATAGTAGCCTTTTTGTGTAGAACATGACGTAATAGATGCAGCAAGAGCAATTATTCCCAATGCCACTCCCGCAACCTTTATAGCCTTCCCTGCTTTCAGTCTAAGTCGCAACTCATGTTCCAAATATCTCACATCTTGCTCGCATTTGGGGCAAGTTCCCTTGCATTCACCAGTGAAGTGGCATTCTTCTGGTGAATAGTCAATCCCATTAGCATCTGCTATTTGTTTGCGAATTGCCTTGAGGGTATCGCAGATGTTGTGTCCTTTGGCTTTCATAAATTGCTGTTTTTAGATGTTCAACATTCTCTTTACTCACAAAATGAGTATATTATTAGTCATAATCCCTAAAAAATACTCATTTATAATTCTAATTTCAAAAATACGAAAAACAATCCACATACAAGAATAATTTTTGTTGTATTATAAGAAATGGGATTGTTTTTAACTTTTTCGCTGCTTTTGATGCCGTATATAGAATTTATCTGTGTTCCTATATCGCAGACCGGTGAAACAGGAGAATAGAAAGGCTTTCTTCACCAGTTCATAACGGCATGGTGTGTTCATCACCTTCTTTATTTCCTCTATCGTCAGAAACTCACGCTCAGCCACTCGCTTCTGTGGCTTCTCCTTTGCCTCCAACAGCAAGAATGGATTTTGCTCAATCAGTCCGTCCCTTACTGCCTTTGCCAATGACGAGCCGAAATAGTTGACGAACATACGGCAATTGGTGGTGCTGAGTTGTTTCTTTCCATCATTGTAGGTGCAAGTCTTCAAAAAAGTAATGAAGTGTAACTTTGCCATATAACATTGGTTAAGCAACTGAAGTTTCTATCGTAAGCTTTTCTCACCGTCACCCGAACGCAATCCGATCGGATTCCGTCCGCCGCCCGATCAGATTGCGTCCGCCGTC
>ULPD01040724.1_pt1 | contig 15294 bp, 7 predicted proteins | sample 1953161 | NCBI WGS metagenome assembly ULPD01 (sample SAMEA4835619, study PRJEB28245) | human gut metagenome | biome: gut microbiome; material: fecal sample | place: Denmark | collected 2008
ACTCAATCCTTGTCTACCGTTACCCTCGGTACAAAACTGGATGAGAAGATTATCGACAACGTACTGGAACATGGCAAAGAACGTTTCCTGTTGCACTATAACTTCCCTCCGTTCTCTACCGGAGAAGCCAAGGCACAACGTGGCGTAGGCCGTCGTGAAGTCGGTCACGGACACTTAGCTTGGCGTGCACTGAAAGGGCAAATTCCTGCTGACTACCCGTATGTAGTGCGCGTAGTATCCGATATTCTTGAATCTAACGGTTCTTCTTCTATGGCTACCGTATGTGCCGGAACACTGGCATTGATGGATGCAGGTGTGAAGATCAAACAACCGGTATCAGGTATCGCTATGGGATTAATCAAGAATCCGGGCGAAGACAAATATGCTGTATTGTCCGACATCCTTGGTGATGAAGACCACCTGGGCGACATGGACTTCAAAGTAACAGGAACCAAGAATGGTATCACAGCTACTCAGATGGATATCAAGGTAGACGGTCTGTCATTCGAAATCCTGGAACGCGCTTTGAACCAAGCTAAAGAAGGACGTATGCACATCCTTGGCAAGATTCTGGAAACCATCCAAGAACCACGCGAAGAACTGAAACCTCATGCTCCGCGCATCGAAACGATGACTATACCTAAAGAGTTTATCGGTGCAGTAATCGGCCCTGGTGGTAAGATCATCCAAGGTATGCAGGAAGAAACCGGTGCTACAATCACTATCGAAGAAGTAGACAACATCGGAAGAATAGAAATCTCCGGAACTAACAAGAAGAGCATTGATGACGCTATGCGTCTTATCAAGGGCATCGTTGCCGTACCGGAAGTTGGCGAAGTATACAAAGGTAAAGTACGTTCTGTAATGCCTTATGGTGCTTTTGTTGAGTTCCTGCCGGGTAAAGATGGTTTGTTGCACATCTCTGAAATCGACTGGAAACGTCTGGAAACAGTAGAAGAGGCCGGTATCAAGGAAGGTGATGAAATCGAAGTGAAACTGCTTGATATTGATCCGAAGACCGGTAAGTTCAAACTTTCCCGCAAAGTATTGCTTCCGAGACCGGAAAGACAAGAAAGACCTGAAAAGAAATAAGAAACACCTTATTATTCAGTATATAAAGCCCGACGGAAACCCGCCGGGCTTTCTTTTTGTAAAAAAAGGAAGAAAAAACTTTTAAGACTTTTGCGTATTCCAAAAAGATTATGTTACTTTACCCTATAAACCTTAAATAAGAGAGAGAATATTTAAAAATGCCTTTAGCCGGAAACCTACATACTATGGATTTATTTTCTCGTTTCTTTCGAGAGAATCAGGAAAAGTTTCTTGCCTTTGCCTATTCCTACATCAGAAGCTGGGCAGAAGCTGAAGATATTCTTATGGAATCTATGATTTCTTTGTGGGAATGTCGCGACCGCTGGGAAGAAGATAAAGGTCTGCACGCATTGCTCCTTACCATTATCAAGAATAAGGCACTCAATTACCTGGAACACGAACAAACCCGCCTGCGTATTGAGGAAGATTTGAATTCGCACCGTCAGCGCGAGTTAGACTTGCGTATTGCCACGTTGAAAGATTGTGAGCCCGACAAGATTTTCAGTACGGAGATACAGCATATCGTAAACAAAGCCTTGGACAAGATGCCACCACAAAGTCGCGAAATCTTCATGCTCAGCCGTTACAGCAACCTGCCAAACAAGAAAATAGCCGAACAACTGAATCTCTCTCTCAAAACAGTAGAATTCCATATCACCAAAGCCCTACGTATTCTGCGTGTGGAACTGAAAGATTATCTCGCCTCTATCCTACTTTAGTAAAACTCTCCTGCTTTTCTTTGATAATATAAATAAAAGATATATGTTTGCAAAATCAGTAATATTGCTGGCTATTAAACATGGTAGTTATGAGATATATTGTAATAATATACTACGTGCTTATCGAGGGAGAACAAGTTTTCGAGACCCTGAATGTCAACAAGAATATTGAAGCAAACTCTCCGGAGGAAGCCATAGGCATTGCTTACAATCTATTTAAAGCCGAAGCTCCGGATGAATGTTACATTGTATCCATAATTCCCAATCCGGCAAGTTAATACCGGCAATTAATTAATTTCCTGTCACATTCCATAAAGTTCTGATGTGCCTCCGGTGCATCACACGGATATTCCATGCGCTTACGTTTGGAGTACCCGAAAAACAGAACAAAGCGATCCGCTCCATACCCGGTTCCTATCTTCTTCGTACCCTCCTCGTACCTGCTTCGCTATTTTCATCCTCCTATAGAAGCGAAGCAGGAACGAACCGAATACGGTTCAGAAGAGTTCCTGACCAAAATTACACATCTCATTCCGCCTGCTTCCAGAGCATCACTTCCCGACAATTTCTCTGTTTCCAACTCATTTCGAAGAAAAAACAAAAAAAGTTTCATTTTCCGTTAGGGTAGTTCCAAGTTCACCTGTATTAATTATAGAGGGACAGAAAAAACACCCTTATTCAACAAACAAATTAAGTACCTTATGAACCAAGAACTATTATATAAGTATTTTAAAGGAACCACCACCATTGAAGAAGAAAAGCGCATCCTTGACTGGGTGGAAGCCTCGGAAGAAAATCGGGAAGCTTTCTTGAAAGAACGTATGATGTTTGATGTCGCCTTATTCTCCGACAGACAAAGTGCCGGAAAAAAAACCTTCCGTCTGGCTCCGATACTAAAATGGGGAATACGCGTAGCAGCCGTTATCATCGTAGGCGTATGCGGTTATTTCATGACTAATGATTATCTATATAACCAGGCATCCCTGCCACAAACAGTAACCGTCCCCGCCGGACAACGTGCACAAATCACTCTTGCCGACGGCACACGGGTATGGCTGAATGCACAGTCCACATTGACCTATGCTTCCAACTTTGGGCGTGGCGAAAGAAACGTAGAACTGGATGGTGAAGCCTACTTTGAAGTGGCAAAAAACAAAGATATCCCCTTCTACGTGCACACAGAGATGAATAAGGTGAAAGTTGTAGGTACCAGCTTTAATGTTTGTGCCTATGCAGGAAGCAAAGAATTTGAAACCACCCTTGTAGAAGGTATTGTGGATATTTATCCTGCCAACTGTAATAAGGTTATCACCCGCTTACAGAAAGAGGAATTCTTTGGCAACTATGACGGGAAATGCAAAAAGGTAATACTCCCTTCTTATGAATATCTGCGATGGAAAGAAGGATTGTACTGCTTTGATGATGTGCCGTTCAGCTGCATCCTCACTAAACTTGAAATGTACTATAATGTAAAAATAACCGTTTCCGATCCTAAATTGCTGAACTATGACAGTTGTACCGGAAAATTCCGCGAACAGGATGGTATAGAGCATATTCTCCGAACCATTTCAAAAGACCATCCTTTTGAATTCAGCATCAACGAAGAAAAAGATTCGATTTTCATTTACGAGAAATAATTTGATATCAAAGATAAAACCTTAAAATTTAGTACTAACCCCTTAAACTGAAAAGCATTATGAAATAAAAGAAACAGTCTGCTAATTACCCCTACAAAAAGATCGGAAAGTACCCCCATACTTTCCGATCCGAAACAGTCAAAAATCGACCTTAATCAATTTATTAACTTAACACATTACAAAGATATGAGAAAAATTTCTTTGAATGGGCTTTTTTGCCCAAAAAGTTTAGTATTTAAGCAAATATTACGAACTATGAAGATCACACTATTCCTTCTTTTGTTTGTAACGTTCCAGGCGTACAGCCACGCTACCTACTCTCAGAGTACAAGAATCAGCATCCCCCGTTCTGAGTTACGAGTAGGCGAAATCCTCGATAAAATCGAGGCTCAGACCGAGTATTTGTTTGTCTACAATAAGAAAAGTGTGGACGTGCGCCGCACCGTAAATGTAGATGCAGACAATCAACCGGTGTCCGAAGTTTTGGACGAAATCTTTAATGGTACCGACATCAGATATGTAATGGAAGGCAAGAATATTGTGTTGACCAAACAAAATGAAAAGGCCAGTGAAATCATTGCTACCGTACAACAAGAAAATATCTCTGTAAAAGGTGTTGTTACCGATACAAAAGGTGAACCCATTATCGGTGCCAATGTCGTGGAAAAAGGAACTACAAACGGTTGCATTACCAATATAGACGGTGAGTTTACACTAAATACACCGACTAATGCAACGCTGGTTATCAGCTTTATCGGATACCAGCCTGTAACGATTGCTCTCAACGGGCAGAAAATTCTCAATGTGCAGATGCAGGAAGAAGCCCTGTCACTGGAAACGGTTGTGGTAACGGCTATGGGTATCAAAAGAAAATCCTCCTCGCTGACTTATTCCGTTCAACAAGTCGGTGGTGACGACCTAACCCGAGTGAAAGACGCCAATATGATTAATGCACTGGAAGGCAAGATTGCAGGCGTAACGATCAATAAGAGTGCTTCAGGCCTGGGAGGCTCGGCAAAAGTTTCTATCCGTGGTATCCGCTCAGCTTTCGAAGGGGGCAATAATCAACCTTTATACGTCATCGACGGTGTACCAATGATGAACTCCGCCAAAGAAACAACTTCTTCAGTCATGGGTGGTAATTCAGACTCAGGCAACCGAGATTCCGGTGACGGTATATCCAATCTGAACCCTGACGACATCCAGACCATTTCTGTGCTGAAAGGCGCTTCTGCAGCTGCCCTCTATGGCTCACAAGCTGCAAATGGTGTTATCATGATTACTACCAAAAAAGGAAATGCAGGTTCAACCCGCATTACTTATTCCGCAAATGTTACATTTGACCAAGCTATTTCCACACCTGAATTCCAAAATTCGTACAATTCTAAATGGAAAAAGGCAGACCTAAAAGATCATGACAACGTAGACGATTTTTTTGGAACCGGTGTTACAGCCATTAACTCTATTTCCTTATCAACTGGTAATGCAAAAGCGCAAACCTATTTTTCTTATGCCAATACAACAGCTAAAGGTATTATTGAAAAAAACAAACTGGAACGTCATAACCTCACCTTCCGCGAAACCGGCAAGTTCTTCAATGACAAACTGACATTGGATGGAAATGTAAATGTAATGCGTCAGGTAGGTCGCAATCGCCCTGTTACGGGTGGATTATACATGAATCCATTGGTAGGACTTTATACATTCCCGCGTGACTTGGATATGACAGACTATAAAAGCGGAGAGATTCTTGACGAAGCTCGTAATATGCCCAAACAAAACTGGTATAAAGATCCCGAAACTTTACAAGGAATGGAAGGTAACCCTTATTGGTTAGTCAATCGCATCAATACGAAGGACACTCGTACCCGTGCCATCGCTTCTTTAAGTGCTACTTGGGAAGTCACCGATTGGTTGAAACTGCAGACCCGTGGTACAGCAGATTACATTAGTGACAAATCTGAAGAGAAAACATGGGCTTCTACCTCAACAACGCTGACAGGCGGCAGCTGGGCTGACCAAACAGACAATGGACGTTATGCTTATGCAAACGGAGATGATTTTATGGCTTACGGTGACCTGATGGCCATGTTCAATAAAACTTGGGGGAAATTCAGTCTAAATGCAGCATTGGGCGGGTCTATCAACTATCAGAAATCCAACAGTTTACGGATCGATTCTCATACAGCAGGCTTATATTACCCTAATGTATTCACTCTGACTAACATTAAATATGGTTCTTCAACTGATATGACAGTCACAAATGAAGCTCGCCAAGTAATGCAGTCAGTATTTGCAACTGCCCAATTAGGTTGGAATGAAGCACTCTATCTGGATTTAACTGCCCGTAACGACTGGTCTTCTACCCTTTACGGTACATCTAAAATGGATTCCGGATTCTTCTACCCGTCAGTTGGTGTATCATGGTTAGCTCACAACTCTTTTGAATTGCCCGAATGGATTAATTTTGCCAAAATACGTGGTTCTATAGCTCAAGTCGGCAACACTTTGCCACTATATAAAGCAAATCAACAGCCGCGTATCGCCATAGGCGGAAGCATTAACCAGGTAACCGATTATAATGACGGCAATCTAAAACCGGAAATATCGACTTCCTACGAAGCCGGCTTCGAAATGAAGTTTTTCCACAATCGCTTTGACATTGATTTCACTTGGTATAAGACATTAACTAAAAACCAATTTTTATTAGTGCCAATGCTTCCGGGTTCTGCCTATAAAAACCAAATGATTAATGCTGGTAAAATCAGCAATAAAGGTATTGAATTAACCGTAGGTGGCATACCCGTACAAAATGAAAACTTCCGTTGGAGAACACAGGTTAATTTCTCTACTAATAAGAATAAAGTAGAAAAGCTTGCAGACAACTATAAAGTATTTGCTTATGGCTCGGGCGTTAACATGGCCTATCGCATGATTGTCAAAGAAGGTGGTTCGTTGGGTGACCTTTATGGCAACTCATTCAAACGTGACGAAGGCGGAAAGATTGTATTAGACGCAGAGGGGCTCCCCGAGCTCAATACAGATCGCCAGCAATACTTAGGAAACAGCCAACCCAAATGCACATTGGGCTGGAGCAACACATTCAGCTTTTATGGCGTATCGGTTAATTTCCTGATAGACGCACGCATAGGCGGAGACGTAATGTCATTCACACAAGGACAACTGGATGCCCACGGAGTTAGTAAAGCTGCCGGTGAAGCTATGGATCGTGGTTATGTTGAAGTCGAGGGGCAGAAATTCACTAATGAGGAGAAAAAGAATAATGTGCAAGGCTTCTATGCAAGAGTTGGCGATATCAACGGATGTACAGAATATTATATGTACAAAGGAACCAATATACGTTTGCGCGAGTTGTCCGTAAGCTACAGCCTCCCGGAAAAATGGATGGAGAAAACAAAAGTATTCAAAGATATCAACCTGTCATTGGTGGCACGCAACTTATTCTTCTTCTATAAGGATGCTCCATTCGATCCGGACGCACTGATGTCAGTAGGAAACGATATGCAAGGTGTAGATGTTTTCGGTATGCCGACTACCCGCAGCATTGGTTTTAATGTGAAATTTACATTCTAACGTATCATCTAAAAAGCAAGTAATATGAAAAGCAAATTTATACATACACTAATTATGGGCGGATTATTAATAACCGCTTGTACAAGTAATTTCGATAATTTAAACTCCGAAGACGGCTCTTATGATCCGGACAAACAGGTCATGGATAATGCCGGATATACCATGTATTTCAATTCTATACAACAAGGCATCTATTTCAACTACAACTGGGGAGAAGGCACAGACTGGACTTTCCAGACTATGCAGAACTTAGGTGTTGATATGTTTGCCGGATATTTTCACGATATGGCATCTAAATTTGCCGGAGAAAACTCTGTATATAATATGAATGACGGCTGGAATAGTAGCAATTGGTCCACTTCGTATAGCCAAACAGTTTCCGCACTCAATAAAGCGGAAGATTTTGATATTGAAGTTCCCCAATATATGGCTCTGATAAAGATATATAGAGTAGCAACCATGCATCGTCTGACAGATCAGTATGGTCCTATTCTATATGAGAATCGCGCAACGGGGCCTGTAAGTCAGGAAAATGCTTATAAAGCAATGTTTGCAGATTTAGATGATGCAATCAGTTTAATAGACCAAACTCTCTCCAGTGGAATAGAGGATAAGATTTCTTATGACATCTTGATGCGTAGCCAATCAACCTACTCGCAATATGCCAAATGGGCTAATTCCCTACGTTTACGTCTGGCTATCCGAGTATCCAACGTAAATTCTCAAATGGCATCCGAACAAGCCAAGAAAGCCCTCTCCAATAAATATGGAGTATTGGAAACAAACAATGATATAGTAGAAGTTTCTACTAAGACCGGATATAAGAATCCATTGGGTACTATCGGCCTTAGCTGGTGGGAAGTTTATATGAATGCGTCTTTAGAATCCTTCATGGTAGGTTATGATGATCCACGTACCGACAAGTATTTCACACCTTCTGTTGGTGGACTTGCAGAAAACAGTCCGGCAGAACGCTTTAACTACACAGGTATGCAAAAGGGAATTCCACAGGGATATAACTTCAATACTCCTAAAGAAGTAAACCACTATAAATTCCACTCACGCTGCACCATTACGGCAGACTTTCCAGCTCCACTGATGACACCTGCAGAAGTATGGCTTCTACGTGCAGAAGCCGCCTTACGCGGATACTCTACCGAGAATGTAAAAGATTGCTACGAGAAAGGTGTACGTCTCTCCTTTGAGCAATGGGGCGCCAGTGGTGTCGACACTTATCTGGCAAGCGATGCCAAACCAACAGATTATAAAGATGTATTTTTTGAAAAGAACGATATGAAAGCTATGAGCACCATCACTCCTAAATGGAACGAAAGTGCTTCTAACGAAGAAAAACTGGAACGTATCATCACTCAGAAATGGTTGGCCATCTTCCCTGAAGGAGCTGAAGCATGGGCTGAACAACGTCGCACAGGTTATCCTAAATTGTTCAAGACATTAACAAACCAGAGTGGCGGAACCATTGATACAGATAAAATGGTGCGTCGCCTTCCATTCCCTGCAAATCTGAAAACTGACCAACCGGAATTATACAAACAATTGGTTGATGCTTTAGGTGGGCAAGACAATGGCGGAACAGATTTATGGTGGTCCGTAGGACAGAATAAATTCTAAAAGAATCAATCGTCTGCAATCTTCCTCTTCTGCTAAAAAAGAAGAGGAGGGTTCTATATAGTTGAGAAAAGAAAATTCCAATAAGACCAAGGTATAGAATTTTGATTAGTGGTGTTTTTCTCCGTATTAGTTACGAGGAAAAAAAGATTGGGAGGAGTAAAGTCATTTGGGGGACTTTACTCCTTTTTTTGTCTATATTTTCAGATACACATAAAGACTGGTATATGTCAGTCTATCATCCATTATTAATAACCAGGATTCTGTTGTTGCTTCTTTTCCTCGGAAGTCAACGCATGACCATCCTTTTGGATAGCATCCAGATAAGTTTGAGGGATAGGACGCAAACAATGATGTTCATCAATATTAGGAGCAGCATCCGAATTAAAAGCTTTGGTACGTGCCACCAATGTTTTTGTTCTTGATAAGTCTTCCCAACGATAAAACTCACCGCAAAGTTCACGGGAACGCTCATTCAGCAAAAGGCACATCATACGATCATAATCAGAGCTATATTTCAGTTTTGAAATGACAGCCTCATCTTCAGCCGGAAGACTATGTATATCTGTTATTTCAAGATCAGTGGGAAGTGTAGTCTTATCAATATCATTGGACTCATAATAAGAATTTCCGGTGTAATAAGAGTTTATGCCGTCAATCTGCCACCCTAAGGCATTTTCATTATATGATGCACCACCGTCACAATATGCCGAACGATCTTCCCCGTTCTTGTAGGCAGCACGCTTACGGAGTTCATTAATGTAATGCAGAGCATCACCATATTCGCCTTGACGAATCAGAACTTCAGCAGCGATCAGATAAGTTTCACCAAGACGGGCCAGAATACCATCCCGATTGCCTCCCATATCACTGACCGTTTCACGCGAACCATCAATATACTTATTAAGAGCTACAAAACGACTTACATCATCATATAATGCCACATCGTCCTTACCGTTACGATCTTTCGGATAAGCTACAAATGTAGTAGGAATGGCTTTGCCGGTCTTTTCATCAATCACCTTTCCACTGAGTTGCACTCCATCGAACCGGGTATCGCCCGGACGATTGACAACATACATCACGCCCAAATCTCCTACTTCGTAACCGGAACCCGCTTTCGGGTTATTAACAGCATACTTAGTCTTAAAGCTTTTCCAGAAACGGGAATCATTAATCATATCATAGATATTATACATATAATATGTGGTTCTTAAACGCTGGTACTCGCGACCGCCAGCCAAGTCACGTTTCATCTGAGGCAAATTATTGTAAACAGACAAGAAGAAGAGATGGCATCTGTTAGTACCGGCACTTCTGGAAGATTTGTCAGAAGAGAACTGTGCCGAAAGAATAATCTCATCTAATTTTTCACTCGCCCCGTCAGGTTCCGTATAATGCCACAGATCAGAGAAATTGGGGGCTAACTGATGACGTGAGATTACTTCTTTGGCCAGTTTCAAGGCTTCTTTCAGGTCAGATTCTTTAGTCGCACTGTTCCATCCATCATTAATTTCACTGGCACGGAACAAGTAAGCCTTAGCTAAAAAATGAGCCGCAGCATCCCTGCTAATCTTCCCCACCATGCTTACCGTCGCCGGCAACAGATCATAAGCATTCTTCAAATCACCAATCGCCTGCTCTACCGTGGCTTCTGCCGTAGCACGGGTGAACTCACGGACAGGTACAAAGCTCGACTCTAATTTCAAGGGTACACCTCCATACTGGGAAACCAACTTCAGATAATTAAAGCCACGCAGGAAATAGGCTTCGCCCATATACGTCTTCTTATTCGTACCGGTATAACTATCAGGAGTTATTTTACTTAACAACAGGTTCGCATTGTTGATTCCGATATACATGGCATCCCAAAGGCTTTCGGCCATCGTAGTATTTGAATTAGCGGCTACAATCTGTGACTGGAAACTACCATCATAATTATTCCACACTTTATTGGAACCATCACCACCCACAGTAAACTCATCCGTACCGTAATTAGTGGTAGTATAGGCATTCTCCTTGAAGAAATGGAAACGCAGGTTATTGTAAATGCCCACAGCCAGCTGATCAATACCTTCCGGTGTATCAAAGAAATCGGTAGTCTGTTGAGTGGTAAGCTTTTCATCCAGAAAATCACTACAGGAAGCCACCACGCCTCCCAAGGTCAAGGCTAATAAGCCGAATGTAATATTCTTATATAATTTCATAATCGTTTGCTTTTTAGTTTAAAATCCTACATTCAATCCTATTGTGAAACCACGGTTCCAGGTAGATGTTAAATTCTGCGAAGCGTCCAGTTCCAGAAAATCTATATTAGAAAAGATACGCCCCGGATTCTTAGCCTGCACATATACTTTCAGATTAGATAGATTCCATTTGCTCACCATGTTCTTCGGGAAAACGTAACCTAATGAAACATTACGCACTTTCAGGAACGAACCGTTCTTATATCCCAGAATCCGGTAGTAGGGATCACCGCCTCCATCATCATGGATAGGTTTCTGATATTCAGCATTCTTATTATTCTCATTATAATAATTTATCTTACGCTGAGTGTAGCGGCCTCCCTGCCACTCACCACCTGTATCAACCATATAGTCAAAACGACCGTACAACATGAAGGAAAGCTCAAAATTCTTATAAGAGAAAGTATTGGTCATACCCAAAGTCCAGCGTGGACGTGTATGTCCCACTACTATACGGTCATCATTCGGATCAATCTTATGGTCACCATTCTGGTCTACCGGTCGTGCCATACCTACCTGAAACGAATGTCCTTTCTTATTAAATTCAGCCATTTCAACCGCATCTTCTTCTTTCCAGATTCCGGCAGATTCATAGCCATAGATCACTCCCAATGACTTTCCGATGAACCAATTATTATTAATATCATCTTCTTTACCATTTGCCAACTCCTCTATTTTATCTTTCTGCCAGGCGACATTTAGACTGGTAGACCACTCAAAGTCCCGGGTCCGGATATTCACAGTATTCAATGTGATATCCACACCTATATTGGAAGTTTCCCCCACATTGGCATAAGTTTGGGTATAACCATTTAATGAAGGAATTCCCATCTGCATCAATAAGTCTGTTGTACGCGAAGTATAAAAATCCAGAACTCCCGAAATTCTTCCGTTCAGTACAGAGTAATCAACGCCAATATTATATTGGGTGGTCTTTTCCCAAGTTAAGTCTTTATTTGCCATAGCAACCGTACCACCCGTAGCTACAGGATCGGAAGCTACGAAGCCTGAAGTGGAACTGTCACCATAAGGATAATAGATAGGAACAACGGCCCCCTTTGTTTGGTAAGGATCAATAGCGGAGTTACCGGTAACCCCGACTCCCACACGTAGTTTCAACTGATTGAGCCAACTTACATCCTGCAAAAATCCTTCCTGATCAAGACGCCAGCCCAACGCCGCACTAGGGAAAAATGCCCATTTATTACCTTTGGCAAGCTGCGAAGCGCCATCCCAACGACCGGAAAGCGTGAGGAGGTATCTGCTATTATAATCATAATTTAAACGGAACATATACGAGAGTAACTGCTTCTCTACTAAATCACTCCCCCAGTCATCCAGTGCAGAAATATTTGCTTTACTCAACGCATTCCATTTGGCACTGGCCAGGGGAATATTTAAAGCAGCCATAGAGGATTCTTCATAACGATATTTAGTGGCACTTTGCAGTAAAGTCACTCCCAAAGAGTGTTTTCCTATTTCCTTATCATAGTAGATAAGATTATCAAGTGTCCATGAAAAATCAGATTGATTCGTTAAACTGGCACGATTGGTTCCCTCGCGACTGACAGAGTTCGCATCTGCAAAACTTCCATTACGGTAACTACGAAAGTCGGGACCAAAATTGAAGCGATATCTGAGCCCTTTCAGAGGAGAGAAGATCTCACCCAAGTTCAACTGGGCATACAGACTACCGATAGCACGGAACATACGACGTTCATTCTCACTATAATTCCATTCGTTGACTATCGTTTTCACTTTATCATCTCCACCCGGATAATCAATGCGGTTCCCCTCATCATCAAAGGGCACGGCATACGGATACAAACTGGTAGAAGCTGCATACAGATTGGATGGCCGGTCACTGATCATCTGTCCTACAGCCTTAGCCGAAGAACCATATTGCTGTTCACTGAAAGTACCGTTGACATTCAAGCCCATCTTGAACCATTTGGTCGGATCAAGATTCAAGCTGACTTTGGCTGTATAACGAGTGTAAGACTGACCTTTCACGGTACCCTCATTATCCAGATAGCCGATAGAAGCATAACCTTGTACTTTATCCGTACCACCACTGGCGCTCAACGTATGTTCATGGGTAACACCGGTTTGTGTAACCATATCAGCCCAATCCGTTGTAGGAACCGCAGATGCATTCCAGCTACCACCAGCCCAACCTTTTTCAATGTTCCTCCAGGCATAAGGATCTTTTGCTCCGTTAAAAATCAGATAATCACTATCCTTATCAGGCTCGTCACCCCTCGGATATTTATTCGGTTCTTTATAGTAATAAGCCCAACGACGCCACTCAATGTATTCGGCAGAATTCATCATTTCAGAGTAATCCTGCAAATTTTCAATGGTCATCGTACCCGAATAGTTCAATGACATCTTGCCTGCCTTGCCCTGTTTAGTAGTAACCAAAATGACACCGTTGGCACCACGTGAACCATAAATAGCAGTAGCAGAGGCATCCTTCAGGACATCAATGGATTCTATATCCTGCGGATTCAAAGTCTCAATGCCACTTGTCGACATTAAAGGAATACCATCCACTACATAAAGCGGAGTATTGCTGGCACTCAACGAACGTACACCGCGTACATTGATAGTTCCTATTTCACCCGGACGTTCATTGCTAACAATATCCACACCTGCCGCTTTACCTTGCATAGCTTCGAAAGCATTGGCTGCCGGTCGGGAATTCAGTTCGTCCGAATTTACACGAATCATAGCACCGGTAACGTCTGATTTCTTCTGAACACCATACCCCACCACTACCACTTCGTCTAACGTTTCCGTATCTTCCTGCAGAATGATTTTCAGTTCTCTTTTATTCTCCACTTTGATTTCCTGCGGAATATAGCCAATGTATGTAATCCGTAGAATTGCATTAGCCGGGGCATTGATAATAAAACGCCCATCTATATCTGTAATTGTACCTATTGATTGTCCCTTTATCGTAACATTAGCACCAATGATCGGTTCACCGGCCATATCTTTTATAGATCCTGTCACCTTATTATCATCAGCTTGTTTTTCAGAAGCTTTCTCTTTTGCTTTATTCATCAGCATGATATTCTTGCCTTCCATAGCATAATAAATATCAGTTCCTTCAAAGACCTCGTTCAAGACCTCTGCCACCGGTTTATCTTGTGCATGAACTTTGACGTTACGTTTCAGATTAACCTCATTCATATCATACACAAACAGATAATCAGTCTGCTTTTCTATCTCGTTGATAACTTTGCCTGTTGATATACGGTCCGAAACAACTGTAACTTTCATGGTCTGTGAATAAGATTTCGTGGCAAAAGCTGTTCCGACAAATAAAAACAAGGCCAGAGCTGTGATTTTCATAACCCGAAATAAATGTTTAATTTCTACAATAGATTCTTGGTACAAAATATTTTTCATATATTTGTATTACTAATTTTAGGTTTTAACTTAAGATTATTAGAAGAAAATGTCAATGTATCATTGACTTCCATGGGATAGTGTTGCAGCACTGTCCCATTTTTATAAAATATGATGTGTGTTATTCCATAGGCAGAATATTTTAAAGGGTTAATTAATAGTTATCACATTGTTTTCGTCATCTTTTGTATAAGTAAATCTATTATTCAATCTCAGTACTTTCAGCACATGCTCCACTCCATCTTTGGTTCTGAACTTGCCTGTATAGCGATTCTTGAATATACTGGTATTGTTTACCACAATATCCACTCCATAATAAAGTTTCAATTTTTCAATCATATCCCTGACGGATATATCATTAAAACAAAGCAAACCTTCACGCCATAAAAAATAGTCTGATTCTTTAACACGTCCTTTCACCAGCCTGGTACCTTTCAGGCTTGCCATTGTGTTTGGCTCCAACTTCAACACTCCTGCGGATGGATCCGATAGCTGAATTTCTACCGCTCCTTTCAGCAAAGAAGTTTCCCAGACACTATCTTCCGCATAAGCCAATACGTTGAATTCCGTACCTAACACCTTTACATTGCATTTACTCGTTTCCACTATAAAAGGCCTCTCTTTGTTCTTAGCTACTACAAAATAGCCCTCACCATCTAATTTTACTTTCCGGTTATTGTCTTTAAACTTTTCCGGGAAAGTCAATGTACTCCGAGAATTCAACCACACCTTCGTACCATCTGCCAACATTATTTCCGTCCGTTGTCCGGCAGGCGCATAAATAGATTGAAGTGTACTGCTTTCCGCAGTCTGATGTTTATTATCCCAATAGTGTGTACCTAATAAGACGATTGCAACCACTACCGCTGCTTTAGCCATTTCCACCCAGAGTGTATGCACTGAAAATCTTTTTCCTGCTTTTTTCTTTTCTACCACTGCCGGCAGTGTACGCCACAAAGC
>ULPD01058220.1_pt1 | contig 15208 bp, 15 predicted proteins | sample 1953161 | NCBI WGS metagenome assembly ULPD01 (sample SAMEA4835619, study PRJEB28245) | human gut metagenome | biome: gut microbiome; material: fecal sample | place: Denmark | collected 2008
TAGCAGCAACACTATCAGCTGCAGTTGGAGCAGTTTCATCCTCATTCGTGTATACATACTTATCTGTAGTTTTTACATGACCATACAGATCTTCCGTTCCACCACCATAAGTTTTCTCTGCATCTGCATGTACAATTGGTGCCTTGGTTGCAATATCCTCTTTATTCTTTGTAACTATAGCGTTAATTGCATCCAAGGATGCCTTTAATGAAGCAGTTGCTCTTGTTGATGGGATATTGCCTGAGTTATCATCTGGACTATCAACAACTTCACGCTTTTCACTTGCAATACTTGATACATTATCAAGGTATAACTTGACTTTTGCAATTGTATCTGTTAACGTTTCAGATGGATCAGTTCCAGGTAATTCCAAGGATTCACTCTTTTTAACGGAACCTGTGGTGACTGTTTCTGCATATGTTTCTGGTGAATATTGTCCTTTGACTTCACCATCATCACCTACAATATTCATCTGAAGCGGTGTAATAGTACGAGACATAATACATTCTCCTTTCTTTATTTTGGTTACTATAATGTTTTTCATTACAATTTCCAACGAAATGAAATAAAAATACTGGAAAAACTAAGAAATAATATGTGTTTATAAGGAGGATACAAACATGAGTAATGAAAGAATACACTTAATCATTGGAGACCGTCAGGTCGGAAAAACAACGAAGTTGATAAAGGAATCTGCTGAAAAACAGGCTCCTATCATCGTTAGAGACAGAAACCTTGCAAAAAATATCGCTGATAGAGCAAAAGCTATGAATCTGGATATCCCAGAACCAATTGCCTTTTCATCATTTAATGATGTAAGGAATAAAAGGGATGTATGGAAAAATGGATGTCTCGTTGATGATATTGATTTCCTCATACCTGCATTACTTGGTATACCTATCATCGGAGCAACTGCAAACTTAGTAAACTTCGAAAACACAGAGCTTCTGACAATTGAAGGTCAGATGTTTAAGGATCTTGAAGAGGGCTCAAAGAATGAAGAAAAGTAAAGAAACATTGGTTCTTGTCGGCGGTCCAAGGACTGGAAAGACTGCATCACTTGTAGCAAAAGCTGCAAAAGAAGATGCATATATCATATGTGAATCAGATAAAGTCGCCGAGATGATGAAAAGTTATGCGTGGGCAATTGGGCTTCCTATTCATGATCCCATAATAATTGACTATGAATCTGTAGATGCTGATGAAATTCAGCATAAAATTGCTGAAGCTACTGAACATGATGATCATGGAAAAATCCTTGTGGATAACCTGGATTTATTGGTATCAAATATCTTTAGGGGTTCACTGATTGGATCTTCAATCAGTGCTGATTTCATAGGAAATATCCAGCATTTAGGTGTAACACCATATGAATCACATGGACGAACACAGGATCTTATTGCATTAAAGAAAGCATATGATCAGGCTGCATTTGACAATGAATTCAAAGAAGATTAAAGAAGAAAAGGATGGAGAATTTTCATATTCTCCATCCCTCTTTTTTTGCCGTAAAATGGGCACAAAATGTGGAAAAACGGGTTTTTCAAAATACAGAATAAGTCACATTATCGGTCTAATGTCTCATTTTATTTTTTATGATCCTTGTTTATTCTCATACTGTATGCAACATTTAATTCCAGTATCTTCCAATTCCGTTATGTCACAATTTATTTCAAAACGGGCAATCACATTTGATTGATATATTATCTACAGGAATAAGAAAGGAGGACATGAAAAATGCCAAAAGTAATTAAAACAAAATGCAAAGAATTTACAAAGTTAGAATTCTATGGTGAAAATCCAGATTGCTTACCAGAAGCTAATTTCATCTTTTCTGAAATCAATGAATTCATCTTCACTCATAAAGATGACGGTAGATCACATCTTATATTTGTATCCGGAGAAATCGAGGTCTATTTTGAGGCACTCTGTGTACAAAATAATGGTCCATATGTACTTGAGTCTATTGTATCTACCAGCACAATGGTGTTATACAAGGTTATATCAGCATATGACGAAAAAATAAGTGATACAAATATTTTCATTGCATATATGATAAAAGATGATTACATCAAACCAAATGAGGTATACATATACGAGCATGCATTGGATGCTATTCTGGAAAAGACAGAACAAATGGTTCTGGATACAATTGCTAATGCCAAGCCAAAGAAAGAAGGAGGTAACTAATAAATGACAGAAGATTTATTTACTGTACTTAGTAAGGACGAGAAGGTCATAAAAACATATCAAAATGTGGGTATTCAAATTACCCCACAGTTCATTGCATATCTTTTGAACGGTTTTGATTTGAATGGATACTGTTCAGAGAAGGATGCTAGAGCACGAATTAATGAACTGATTTACACAACCAAGCTGAAAGTCATTGATCAAAAATACCATGTCATTATTACAGACATCCTCTCTGGATTTATATTAAAACCCGATGAGAACTGCGAAACGATAGATGTTATTTTTGATATGGTTAGAGATGTACTTACTGATTATATCATTAGCAGTTCTTGCATCACAAGCGCAAAATCTGACTTTAAGTCGGTATGTGATGATATTTTATCTCAGATAAGGCATACTGGATATCCAGAATCATCAGTATTTGTAATAAAGGGACTGATCCTGTATCAACCTGTATGTATTGCACAGCCAACAAATGATACACCAGTTATCACAAGATACACATCATATGTACCAGTGGATTTATTAACGATCCAACCATATCCGGATGACAAGTATCTGTTCCCAAAAGTGTATGGACAGATTTCATTACCTTTCCGATATAATGGATGTATTATGAGTTTATCGTTTGATCGACACACCGGGCTTTCGCAGGCATCTGATTTTGGAATTTGCCCGCAGAGAATGGATGCGGTTTGTGACTATACAGAATACTTCCGTTGTGCACACCCAATAACTGCAACACTTAGAAAGGAAGATATAGTTCATATTATCGATTGTATTTATGATGGAAATAAAGAAGTTGTGAAAAAGGATTATAACTACAGCTGGAGATCATACAATGATTACAATAAGGATGTATCCGGGTTTGAAGTCTTAGAGATTTACTTTCATGACACAGACTGTTCACAGGTTAAAATCATCTCATTCATCTTTTCAAATACAAATACTTGCATAGCGATCATTCCGATGTCATTTTCCGATTCATTCATAGAGAAGTTACAGGATATGTGTGTGAGTGAAGATGAGAAACATCCATTGGTTAAATCATGCTAATATTTAACTTAATGAGAATATAAAAAGGAGAATAAAAAAATGAAAAACAACTTATACAAAGATCTTTCAGAGAATGAAGAGTTCACGAAGCTTTTCACAGATTTTATAATAGGTAATATAGATGAGCACATGGTTGCTCTAATATTAAGACCAGCCTTCAATCCAAGAACCACGGATGAAGCTGGTTTACACAGAATCATGGATTGGATTATTGGAGAATCTATCCTTAAAATGATTGACCCTAAATTTCAACCAGTTATGGTTGCAATTATTGAAGGATATATCCCAAAATCAAAAGATGCTGATACCCAGAATCAGGTTGATATGATTTACCAGGCTACATTGGATGCAGTCATTGCTGCTTCAATAAAACATAAAGATGAAATTATTAAGTTATACAAAACCACACCAGACTATCAACTCACACGTGATAAAATTTACAGTATGATTCCAAAAGATGTACGGGATGAATGTATTCTTAAAGGATCCGAAGTTGTGAAGTATGGGTCTTTCGCCATGAACTATAACACCTATAATTATATGGGTGTCCAGTTATATACACCAGTTGATACAATCATGATTAAACCACATCATCATTTGAAAACAATTTATCCACAAGTGTATGGATATGTTATATTACAATTCAGGTTCACAGGAGAATTTGTACCAATGAGTTTTAGTGATCATTTTGGTCAAACCGATGATGGAATGTTTTTCGGAATACCATCTCATGGCTTTCATGCACTTGAGACATATCTTGAGACATCTAATTCAGATGCTGGCGTATCAGCAATCAAGAAGGAAACAATCAAGGATATCATTAGTGGTATAACAATGACTCTTCATGAAACGAATGCATATGAACGTGATTTTACATTCAAGGTCACTGAAAAACATGTCAATCACTATGATCATAAAGTTGCCGGATTTTCTGCAATGACAATAACGATTAAGGATAAGACCTGTAACAAATTGAAATATCTCACATTTATTTTCGCAAAGAATGACGATTGCGTTTCTATGATTCCAATGGAATTTGATTTAGATGATTTAGAAAATTAAGGAGGATTATAATATGTTATTTTTGGACTTGATCTATGATGACAATGAATATATGAATAAACTTAAAGATACCTTAAAATTTGATGGTGAGATCACATATATGAAATTATTCATGATCTTTAAATATACCAGGGATTTGGCATGGGATGTATTCAAAAAGAAATATGGAAATTGGCATACAGATGATGCCATGCTGTTCCTGGAATATTTCATTCATGATTTATTGAATGTGATAAACCTAAAATCAACATCAGACACCCCTGGTATAGTTGAGATCGACTATCTGAGATCTATTGCCCTTTCATTCATGAAAGGAGAATTCACAGATAAGTATTTAAGTAAAAACGATCAAAAAATCAAGGATATATTGACTGAAAAAGAAAAGAGACCAGTTGATCAATTCATTGATCTATTAGAAGATATTGGTTTTGTCAACTTGAAATCTAATGGTACTCCGGAACCAGGACAGTTTCATACGTTTAATATGTATGATACAACTTGTGGTATTCACACTACGCGTAATGGATATACGTTTGAGCTGATAGAGGATCGTGCTTGCTTTGAGATACATCCCAATAATGTGAAATCAAAAAAGATATTTTACCCGAGAATTCCACAAACCATACGGTTTATATTTAATAACTTAGAGGAAATATCCGAAATATTCAGTAATGATTCTTGTGGATCCAGTTATGCCAGTCTGAGATTTGGTGTTTCACATAATACTGTATATAAGAACTATCTTAACTTTAACGAGTTGGAGGACAAACAACCCGGAGACTGTTCTACAGTATATATCAACGATGCATACAAATTGTGTAAATTTATCATTGATCATTTCTATAAAAAAGATTGTATAAAATGCGAATTCATTCCTGTCTATAATAGTGATAATATTGATGATATTAATGCATATCGTTTACGAGTATTCAATAATAGGGATGATATAACATCAATAACAGACATCTATTTTATGGGTGGAAGTGAACTTTCTACTACCAAAAATGTACAAATTTGTGATAATTCTAAAGACACAGCTGGAATTTTCATGATCTATGTAAGTTATGCATGCATTGAAAAATCAAAATCTATAATTACAGTTTATTCATAAGTATATATAGAATGAGCTGAATGTATCATCAATACACAGATTACCTTATAAGTAATCTGTGTATTTTGAATTATAAAATAAAGGAGAATATAAAGATGAAAAAGAAAGAAGAAAAGAAAGCAATTAAAAAACATGTTAAAGAAGTATCTCAGGGGGAGTGTAAAAAATCAGCAAAGAAATCAATATCGAAAAAACATGTGAAAATGACAACTCTCTCATCCAGAATCATCAGTGACAAAGATTTTATGAGTAAAGTAAAAGAAAGCAGTGATGCCTTATTAAATGATATTAATACAGCTGCAAAAAAGATTGCACCATATATCAAAGGGATCGTTAGAGATTCAGGCAAAGACGTAAGCTCGTATGTCGAAAGGCTTTGTGGTGATGTTCAGGCAGATTACAATGCACACCGGGATATCTTTGATTCATTTGTTGGTCTCGTCAAGATGATGATTCTGGATGATATGGACCGATCAGAATCTGTTTCACCAGTTCCAGAGGATTCAGCACTTCGTTCTAATGAAGAATTAATACCTGATGAATCAGGTAACCCTGCAAATTCACAGGTTGATGAGTTGAAAGGACCTTGCATTCACACATATCTGCGTCATGTGCATGACTTAGACAATAGGTCAATTAGTGTAGGATATGCCTCAAAAGATAAACTCTCAGATTTATTAGTATCATGGGGTTACGGAAGATTCATTAATAACTTTGAAAGAATGAACAACGATATTATTGATAAATACATGCGTATTGAAAACGGTCACCTTGCCAAATTTGACAAAGAGTGGTTTGATTTCACCGCAAAAGATTGGAGTGAATATCTTAAGTCATATATTGATATAATCTTACCAGACATTATTAATGGTCTTGGAGATGATAATTTTGGTTTTAAAACCAAAATTACAAAGGGATTAATCCATGTATTCCTTATGGATGAAATTACAGACGGCTCATATGTACTAGCGTTAAATAGTTTATCAGACCGGTCATTTGGTTCTGGTGCATTGGGATTTCAGGTGGCATATTTACGAATGATTTTAAAATTAGTCGTAAACTGGATCCTTTGGCATCCAGTATATATGATGTTCTTCGTTGCACATCGTCATGGAACCAATCATGTGTTTTTTGATGTTAGTGGAGAAATAAAAAAACTAGAGTACGAGAAAGAGTTAGAAGATTTAAGAAAACTCAGCAATTTCTGGGGTATTGTAGTTGTTACATCATCACATGCATTTAATACCCATAATGAACATACTGATACCCATACAAAACCAGACGAACCATACTATCGGCATATGAAGTGCTCGGAAAGATTAATTAATAACGTGGAATTTGTATCTATGATGAATGAACATAGAATATCAAGTCAAATTTCTGAAACATCTTCCCTGGCTTCCGGAATTGATTTTCTTGACACAATGAATGTAGTCACAGATGTATTGGATGTTACAGAGGCAAATATCCAGGCATTACTTTTAAGATTTGCAGGCATTATCACTGAATTTGTCATTGGAGACGATGAACCAAAAGGTTATGCATCCATAATTCATAGCTTCATTATTGGATCTATCGATGTCTATGAGCTTACCGATAAATTAGCTACTATATATGTTGTTTACAATCACAGAGACATTGACATGTGTTTTAAAGTAAACGATATCATGCATTCTATCTATTTATGGTTTGATAAAGAATTTTATGGTACTTCAAGAGTTACAATGTATCTTAAAGATGTCTGCGAGAAAGAAATCAATAAAAAATAGTAGGTGCAAGCACAAGTGATTTAATTTATATAATCTACCTGATCAAAGAGGAAATAACTAAATTCTATGTGATCAGGTAGTTTATATTTTTAAGAAAGGTGGTTATTAAAAATGAGAGATGTGAAAGAAATGCTGATGTTGGATAAACTTAAAGATCCGTCAATAATTTCCAAAGGACGTCGTAATTTCGATATGGAAATAACCGGAAGACATGGAGGATGCCTTGATATGACATTGCCTGAAGCACTAGATAAGATTTTATCTCTTAAGAAGTTCTTCAGCGTCAATTCACAAGGGGCATCATGTATTCAGGTTGATCACAGTTCATCATTCTGGGAAGTATATCTGATGTTTCATAAATCAGCAATATTAGAATATGCTATTCATGGTCTTGGCTGTAGTTGCGTTATTGTTAACACCAAGGTGGTCGATCAATTCATCAGTGGTAAGTATACTATTTCTCAATTCATAGATACTATGACTAAAACTGCTAAGATGGCAAATTCAGGAACTTCATCACCTATTAGTCATGATGTTGCTGGTTGTGTGTTAAGTATTATTATTTATATCACAAGTAATGCATCAAGTGTACAGAGCATGATATACGAATACTATAGCACAAATAAGGAAAGTAAGAATGCTGATGAACCATCTGAATTACAAACCATTCCTAAGCCAGAGTCCAGTGCTGAAACTGTTGTAGATGATATGCTTTTTGGTGATAAACGTCTACCTGATATACTTGCAGTTGACGATGTGATAAATGGTGAGTATATGCGTGCTACAAAAGATCTGTATACCAATACAGATCCAGACATGGAGAGATTCTGGAAAACATACCTTGATATGTTTGGTAAGAGCATTTGCGAGGATATTATCAATCGAAGAAATATCACAGATGTTATCATGATTGCTGAACTTAAACGGTTCATATCAGGTGAGACTACAGTTCATTCTTTAGAAGATGTGATCACAAAGAGACTTAGTAGAAAAGATCCTAAGCATCAGCTCCTTGTATTTAAAGACTATATCAAATCCTATATTTTAACAAATATGGATAAGATTGCACTGGTGCAAACTGCACATATGGAAAGTAAATCTGTCAATACACCTGGTAGATTATCCTTGTATGATTTAGTTATTTTCCGACTCACGAAATCAGATGTTGTAAATAGTGGATTGGTAGATGATCCGAATCTTTATACTGAAAAAAAGATTATCCTTCAGAACTGGGAGAAGATATTAAATACATTCTTCGTTGGGCATCCACAGAACCACGCTCACAGTGTATTTACATCGTTTGTTGGAAAAGATGGATTACAACCGATCGACTTTGATGGTGTAACACTTAACTACGACGATTTCTGCAATGTATCTCTGTTCATGCAGGAATTTGAGCGCTTTTGTGATCATGTGATCATATTCGTGAATAATTACATGCATGATCAAAATTAAGATTAGAGCTAATCATTACCCAGTCATGAGAAAAACTAATTCTTGATGACTGGGTGATTTTATGTTAAGAAAGAGAGAAAATAAAAATGGAAAACACAGAAATCATTATGAATAAACTGAAACCAATTTATGATGCAGTGGTGAATGATCTTTCAGAACAGGGTTCTATAAAGGATTTATGTTATATGAGTATTCCTTTATCGGATTTATTAATGTATCTCATAGATATCAACGATATCATTCCGTCAGATACAGTAAAATATCTTCCAGAAAACAGGGCTGAATTCTGGCAGGTATATCTTACTCTATACAGTTCATCGCTGGTATCATATGTTACTGCCAAGATGAATGATGAAAATAAAATGTTTAGAAAACTGATTACAGATACAATTTCCGGGAATTCTGAACTGGTCAAGTTGATTGATGAAATACGTACAGTATTCCCAACATCAGAAAAAACGGCGATTGCTTATAAAGTAACGAAATGTGTTGAAAACATCATTCGTTATATTGTGAGTGATGTAATCACTGTAAATTCTGTAGTTATTGGATATCAGTTAGCATATAAAGGCATTATCCAGAAGATGGGTTTAGATGCTCTATCTCAGGTTGCAGTAGACAATGTAGATGATATCTTTGAAATCGCAAAAGATCCATTATACCAGAAGGTAGACTGTTATGATTTGAGTAGTGGACGTACTTATCACACAGCAGCGTATAATCAGGCACTTCAAAATGCGGCGGTAATACCGAAGGGCATTGCATATACAACACCGGATGGAAGTAAAAGAATCGTAACTAAATTCGTAACGCAAGTGTAATAAGTTAGATGAGAGGTGATTAATATGACAATAGAGGAGTGGGTTGAATCAAGGCATCCTTATGATCGTTTTCTCCAGGATAACCTTGAGGAGATAATAAAGAAAGCAATAAGCATGCTCGATCGGAAGCCTTTACGTGATCCGGAATTAAATACATGTGTACGGAATACTCTTTGTGGGAAGATTGATTATATATTCACTAATAAAGGGAATCCAATACCACCAATGATGTATGTAGACGACTTGATCTATAAGGCTGAGCGTCGATTAATCAATGAAAAATATGGAAAACATGCAACAAAAATGATGCAGTATTTCATGAAGAAATTATTGAAAGGAGTAAAAGGGAGTATGATTGATATCAAAGCAGATGAGGAGAAATTCAATTACAGAAATCGAGCAAAAGAAGTTACCGTAGAACTTCTGAATCGGTTTGATGGTCCAGATGATGCAAATGAAAATGCAGAGGAGATTGCAAAGTTTCTTTCATACATTGTACATGAGCTGAGCACATACAACGTGAATGTTCCAGTGGTTATCAGATATCAGAAATCTACCGCATTATATAACAAGGAACGTGATGAAGTTATTTTCCAGAAATCTTCTGGGGATGGTTCAGTACAGAAGACTCGTGAGGTACCAAGACGTAAAAAGCATCTGTTCACAAAGAAGTGGTAATATGAAAAGGAAACCGATGAATGTGTCGGTTTCCTTTTTTATCATTCTATTCACTTTGCTATAATAAAGGAGGATATTATAAGATGAATAGAAGAATTAAAAAGAAATTTGACAAACGAGATGGTTGTAAAAGATATTTAAATTTCCGGCTTCATAGAATCATCAAGGCTGTCGGGAAACATATAACTGATGATACTGACCTGATCATAATAACCGACAGTAACCGTATGGATTTAAAGCATCCACATCAGATTCGGTTACTCAAACAGGTAAGACCAGTTGCAATGAATGACAACAAACCAGAATTTACTGGTGAACCTATCAATATCCAGTTTAACGCAAATACAATATTAAATGCAGCATATGCTGTATGCCTGAAAGGAGTGCAGACAAATGACACCATATAACGTAATGACAAACTTAGAGACATCTGATACAGGAGTGACTGTAGTTAATAGTTACTCATATTATCAGGTGTTATATCAGCATATGGACACATTAACAATAGTTAAAAATGGTAAGGCATTACACAAAGTTATGTTAAAATATAACGTGTATGACCGATATACAACCCTTGACACTATAACAGCAGCTGTAACTTTATTTAACTTTATTGGATATGCAATCACACATCCAGTTGATGCATTGATCGCATTTTCAGCAACACCAATGCTTATAAATGAATTGAACGTGGATGATCCTATTCATATTAATAGCATTATCTTATTTGAGTTATTTAATGTCATGAATGGACATCACAAATTTCTTAATGTACACAACCTTGAGATTGCTGAAAAGGCATTGGTTATTTATAAGGGATGGGTATATAATTCGATCCCTAAAAAATATCTGAATGTTCAAATGTATATGGGTATACTCCTGAAGAAATCAATGATAAATAAATCTATTGATTTATCTGATGGGTAAGTTTACAACAATTCACAAAGCAGGCAGGCTAATGAAAGGGGTGTGGTTAAATGGGACCATATAACGTAATGACAAATTTAGAGGTGTCTGAAAATGGGAGATATCTCTATTCAACTAAAGATAAAAGCATTTATTACAACAAATTAAATTTTAATAAAAAAGTATTTATATTTAATAGGGGGGCTTTATGTGGTAAAGTAATATATAGATACTATCCAGCTATATTTCTTAATGCATTAAGATATGCGCAAGCAATAGAATTTATGGTTAATATGATCAACTTTGCCATAACGCATCCAGTTGATGCAGTGATGTCACTTTCATCAGCACCAGTAATTGGTCCTCGGACAGATACATTGTATCGGGTCCTTTGTATATATGAAACTGCAGGTATTCGAGTGATGCCTCATAACTATCTTAATATCCATAATATTCGTTGTGGAATCATTGCATACCTGGTTAATGCTGCTTACGAGACAGGTCAAGTAACTCATAGATATGGAATGAATTTTTTAGATGCTATGTCTGGCATAGAAGTAGAGGTTATTGATGTGAAGGGATCAATTTCTGAATTGAGTCATTGGACTAAACCAACTGATATTGTTTTTGACTCTATTCCAACACTGGCTAAAAAGCCCAAGAGATGTAAATATGAGGACCTTTATGAAAGAAGAATATGTACATGTTATGCATCCAAGAGTTTAGGTTATGGCAAAACTGCTAGTGCTATGTTTATCGATGATTTTTCTGGGGATGTTATGTGTAGTATTCCTGTGTAATCGTTGAGGATAGGTGGTAAAAGGGTACCGAGAAATAAATCTCGGTACCCTTTCTTTTTTAGTTATATTTCTGAATGCACATCGCAATATAAGTAAAGATTGCTCTTTTATAGTTTATCTTACTTCCTTCTGATTTAAATGCTTTGTAAATTCCTGTTTCTTCTCCCCATCGATTCAAAATCGTATTGATTCTTACAATATTTCCATCTTTTGAATTTGTCTTCTTAAATAATGCATATGTCCAATATAAGAAATGTGCACTCCGAATATCTCTGGAGCTTTTGTGTTCTCCATTGATATATAAGAAGAGAATAGATTCTACAATCTGGGTAATTTCATCCAGTCTTTCATTTACAAAGATCTTCATCAGATAGATTCTGAGGTTTGTTACAGATACATTTCCAATCGCAGACGCTGCTTCTGCAAGAGAGATATCTACTCCATTTGCAATCATTGGCATACAAACCCGATTGACGGTAGCCTGGACCTCTGTTGATGCAGATGTTATGTCATCAAGAATCGGATTCTCTGGATCATAATCATCGTTTCTTGTTGTAATAGCATTTCCTTTTTTATGGTTATCATAATAAATTCCTGATATTGTCCGGAACATAGAATTCTGGTCATTACGAATTCTTTGCAAGAAGGCAATACAATCTGGATCATTTCCAGTACGAATCTTTGATTTATGAAATTCATACGAATGTTTTGCAGATTCTGTTAAAGCTCCAAAAATCGTTCCTGCCTTCTTAATAATAAACTTATCCGTTAAATTATCAATCGTGTAATTCATCACCGGTTCAATCACACCATTCGGGAAATACTTCGTAAAGATGGACCAGTACACATCAATTGAGAAAAGCCCAAGCGTTGCATTCAATGCTTTATCATCATGATGTAAAGTGAAGTATCTGATAATATAATAAAGAAATGACAAGAATGGATTATTCGTCAGATACTTGAATTCTGCAGAAGATCCTGCTGATTTAATCACATTCTTCATTGCAAATACAATCTCTTCTTTTGTAATTCCAAATAACTTATAAAATTCATCCTTATCAGCATCTCCAAATACAATCAAATATTGTGGACCAGGAGTGGTCAACTTAGGTGTATTTTTCTCAAAGAATTGAGAAATCAACATCTTATATTTCCGTACATTTGCCTGTGTTGTGAATGTTTTTTCTACTATAGGATAGATTAAATCCTTTAAGATGGTGGTATTCTTAACAGCAGCTTCCATGAAAGCAACTAGGCATTCGCATTCTGGATCTACTGATTCCATAACTGCTTTTTTCTTTTTTGATGGGAACTTCACAGTTCCAAAGTATTTCTTACAATTCTTACAGAGGTAAACAGGTTCTCCCTGAATAAATACACCAATATCTCCACCACACTTCGGACATTTGTCTGGGACGATTTTGCCTTCATCATTTCGAACCACTTTCTTTTTTCTCTTATGAGAGCTTTGCAAATATTCACTAATGAAAGATTCTTCCTGATAAGGTTTCGTGTCCTTGGAATATAAGGTAACATAATACCCGTATTTTGTGAGATGATCTGTATCAACAGTTCCAATTTTCTTATAAAAGCTAATTGCAGCTGTATTCTTTTTATCTACATAACAATAGATTTCATCACAATCATTCTTAGCAATGATATCTTTGATGACAGATCTTCCGTATCCTTTTCCCTGGTATTCCGGTTTAATCATGAAATTGCCAAGTCCAATGTATTTCTTTCCATCCTGTTTATAGTGAGAGAATCCAACATATCCAACGATCGTATCACCACGTTTAATCGCTTTCATGTCTTTTCGCACATGTTCTGCTTCTTTACGATCATATCTGATATGGAATGCTTTATTCATATCTTTGATAAAGTCATCCATATCGGATTCCTTTACTGGGGTATACTGATATTCAGAGTCTGCATTTTCTGTTATCACTTTATCTTTTTTTCTTGTAGTCATAAGATACTGATTTGCATTGAATTCTTTTTCGATTACAAATCCACATTTCTCATACAAACGAATTGCAGATTCATTCGTTTTTCTTACAGTCAGTTTTGTTGCATGCTGGTTCTTTGCGAGATCTACTAAGATTTTTCCATAACCATGTTTCTGATAACTCTTAGAAACCTCTAATGCCTGAATCCAGATGCCGTCACTTTTCTTTTCAATATTGATTGCTCCGATGAGTTTTTTATTATCATTTTCATCTACAAGGAACGTACAGTTTGTATCTGGTGGTGAAATCCGGAAATGGGAAAGATACTTATTCGTAACAGAATACTCCTTGATCTTATCTTTACCAACATTCAGCATTATCGTATATTTCACCTTTCTATTTACAGATTCTGTAAATGGTCTATCAGAATACTTATTCAGAAAATTCATTGCATATGTCATAGCATCTGCTTCGTCATGATGCTCATGGACTTCTTCGGTCACTTCTTCATTTTCATATGCTTCTTTCATTGCTTTGTATAAAGCATCAACCTGTTTATTGGATCGAGCAAGCCATTTCAGATAAAATGGAAGATCAATGATACGATTTCCATTTCGTTTCATTGCTCGGTATATTGATTTCAAGCCAGATGTACCCTTTAAAACCATTGGATACGACAAATACTGGCATTTTCCTTTATTTGCCCAGTTCTCATATAACTGAATACCATCAATGACATATTTCTTATCCGAGTGCTTCTTACACCAATTGATGACATATGGTATTGCATCATCGTACATCTCCATTATCTGTTTTTCTGTAGGCTTTTCCATATTCATTTTAGATTTATGGTGAATTAACCAATCATAAATTGGTGTAAGCCCATTCTTTAATTCATCCTCTGTTATGGCTTTATTAAACCACCATTCTAATGCATCTAACTCAATATGGTCATCACACTTATATTTGGAGACCATCTCCTGACCAAGTGTAGATTTACCACTTCCGGAAAACCCTGTGACTAAGATCACATTACATTTTCCAGATTCAAACTTATCCATATTGATATAAAGATCATCACGGTCAATGATCACATTTTCCGTGTAATATTCTTCATTATTCATTTTTAAAACCCCTTTCTTTTCAGGTTATTATTCTGTTTTTGGGATGAATAAATTGCCATTTCAGGGTTAAAAAGAAGAGATGGAAATAATCCATCTCTTCTTCTATATGAGAAAATCATCAAGATCCTTTTACACGAGAACCGATATCCGTATAGGACGGTGTCGGCTTCATCAGGCTCTCCTTATCAATTCTCTGTACCGTAGCAGAAGCATCACTGTTACTGATACTTGTACGATATGTTGCAGCGTTATGATAATATCATCAAAATTCATCTTATCAATAT